>WNEN01000006.1_pt1 | contig 42178 bp, 47 predicted proteins | sample 5399951 | NCBI WGS metagenome assembly WNEN01 (sample SAMN13153327, study PRJNA577476) | soil metagenome | isolation source: 20 cm grassland meadow soil 5 days after 1st rain plot 2 | place: USA:California | collected 2015-09-21
CCGCCATCACGACACTCCGCCCAACGATCATGGTCGCCTGCGTGAAATAGCCAGTGGTGTTGCGCTGCACGGCGATCGAATCGGGAAACGTTCCGTACGACGCGCTGAACTCGCTCGTGCCGCTCTGGCGCTCGTCCTCGTAGTCGATGCCCCCAATCAGACTGACCCGGTCGTGGGTGCGCCAGGTCACGAGTCCACCGGCGCCCGAGCGCCGCACATAGTCTCGACTCCAGAACGTGCCGTCTTCGCCGGGAGAGTCGGGCTCGTCGTTGTAGAAGGCACGTGACTCTTTGAGACTGGCGCTGGCCGTCGCCGAGAGCGTGGTCCCGAGCGATCGTGTCACGCTGAGACTGAAGAGCGGCCCACGCTCCGCCGAGCGCTGGTTGGAATCGACGGGCGCACCCTGACCATTGGTCGGGAAGTGATAGCTGCCGTCGCCGTAGCGATAGCTAACCGTCGCCTCCGTGCGCGCATCCGGCGTTGCATGGAGCGCGGCGCTGAGCACGGTGTTGCGATAATCATTGTTGTAGGCGTAGAGCCCGGTGGACGCGAAGATCGACCCTCGCGCGCTGTAGGTGAGCTTCTGTGTGCCACCCGCCACATCGACTGCGCCTGCATCGGTGCCATACGTGCCGCCGCGCAACTCGGCGCCGAATTGGGGCGGCGTCATTGCGCCTCGGCGCGTGAAGATCTGGACTACCCCGGTCATCGCGTCCGAGCCGTACAGTACGCTCACGGGCCCGCGCACGATTTCGATGCGATCCACGTTGTCCGTCGTGAGGTTCGCCAGATCGATGCCGCCGCCCGCCTGATTCAGCGGCACGCCGTCCAGCAGCACTTTGACGTAATCGCTTTCGCCGCCCCGCACGAACAGCGACGTCTGTCCTCCATAGCTGCCGGTCTCGACGATGTGCGCGCCGGGGACGGTCGCGAGGGCATCCGCCACGCTGCGAATGCCCTGCGCCGCGAGATCCGCGCCGCGCAGCACCGTCACAGCCGCCGGAACGCGGTCGGCCGTCGCCGGGACACGCGTCGCAGTCACGACGACGGGCTTGAGGACGACCGTATCCCTGGGTTGTTGCATGACCACGAACAGGGCGAGCAGCGTGACATTCACAGGTGAAGCTCCTCACGTTTGCGAAGCGGGATCATTTGCGGCCGTCCATCGATCGTTTGCATGGCGACGGGCCAGGAGAACACGGTCTCGACGGTTTCTTGCGTCAACACATCGGCGGGAGCACCAGACGCGACCGGGCGTCCCTCGGCGAGCAGAAGCAGCGAATCGGCGAAGCGGGCGGCGAGGTTCAAGTCGTGGGTGATCATCAGCACGCCCAGGCCCTGTTGATCCACGAGCCCGCGCACCAGCTCGAACAGCTCCATCTGGTGCTTCAGGTCCAGCGACATCGCCGGCTCGTCGAGGACGAGCAGCTGCGGCTGCTGTGCGAGGGCGCGCGCGAGGCGCACGCGCTGGTATTCGCCACCCGACAGGGTCCAGAGCCAGCGGTCGGCGAGCTGCGCGGCGTCGCACGCGCGCAACGCGCGATCCACGGCCTCATGATCTTCGGCCCGCTCGGCACCCCAGAGCGTCAGATGCGGGTAGCGGCCGAGGAGCACCGTCTCGCGGACGCGCTGCGGGAAGAGATTGTCTTCGCGCTGCGGGACGACGCCTACGACTCGAGCCAACTCTTGTCGTGACCACTGCGATGCAGGAACACCGATCACGTCGGCGCGTCCCACGAGTGGCACGAGCGCTCCCAGCGCGACTCGGACGAGAGTCGTCTTGCCGCTGCCGTTTGGGCCGAGCACGGCGTGGAATTGATGGGGTGCAATCGCCAGCGAAACGTCGTGCAACGCGTCCTGTGTTGCGCCCGGGTAGCGGTAGCGCACGCCATTGAGACGGAGTAACGGGAGTAACGGTGCTGTCATTGCCTAATGTCGGTTCATGGGATCGTCCACCGTCTCAAAAGCATCGTGAACACCGGCACGCCGATCAGTGCCGTGACGACACCGACCGGCAGCTCGCGCGGGGCCACAACAGTGCGTGCGAGGACGTCGGCAAAGGCGAGCAACGCGCCGCCGCCGAGGAATGCGGCCGGCAACAGCACGCGGTGGCGGTGACCCCAGGTGAGCCGCGCGATGTGCGGAACGACCAGACCGACGAATCCGATCACACCCGAGACCGCCACGGCGGCCGCGGTGAGCAACGACGCCGCGAGGTAGACGCGCCGCTTGACCTGCTCGACATCGGCGCCGAGGTAGCCGGCGGATTCTTCACCGAGTGCAAGCAAGTCGAGCGGACGCGAGGCAGCGAACAACACGATCAGCGGGATGGGCGCGTACAGCGCGACGACGAGCACCGTGTCCCACGACGCGCCGGACAGACCACCCCACAGCCACAGAAAGGCGTTGCGCAGCTCCGCCGCGTCGGCGAGTGAAACGATCGCCGTCGTGACGGCGGCGGCAAAAGCGCCGATCGCGACTCCGCCGAGCAACAGGATGCGAGGATCGAGCGCGGCCCCGCCGATCAGACCCAGCCGGTACACGAGTCCGAGCGCGGCGAGCGCGCCGACAAACGCCGCGAGCGGCAGCGCCCATGGTCCCGGGGCGTGCAGCGCGATGGCGAGGACGGCGCCCAGCCCCGCGCCACCCGATAGACCGAGCAGGAAGGGGTCGGCGAGCGGGTTACGAACCAGCGCCTGCAAGCCGGCGCCGGCGACGCCGAGCGATCCGCCGACCAGAAATGCGAGCAGAGCGCGGGGCACGCGCAGGTTCCAGACGATGTCGGAGTGGAGCAGCTCCCCGAGCGGCACTGCCGCGGGCCCGAGTGCAACACTCGCGAGCAGCGCGAGCAGCACGAGTACGACCAGCAGCGTCCATCTCATCGCGTGAGCATCCGCCGCAGTTCGGCAATCGCCTGGCCCGACCGGGGACCGGGACGGCCAAACAACGAGCCCGCGAGCAGGAGGAAGCGCCCATCGCGAACGGCGGCGACCGCGCGCCATTCGCGGCGCCGAGCAAAATCCGGCGTTTTGCCGGAGTCGGACAGGACCGCAATCCAATGCGGATCGCGCGCCACGATCGTCTCGAGCGAGACCTGCGCGGACGGCGCGGCGATGTCATGGAACACGTTTCGCGCCCCCGCCTGACTCGCGAGCTGATCGAGATAACTGCCGCGGCCGATGACGATGGGCGGATCGTCCCACACAACGAAAGCGATGGAGGCGGTAGGAGGCGGTAGGGGGCGGAAGGCGATGCTGTCCATTCGTGCGGCGAGTGAGTCCGCCTGGGCTTCGTGCCCGGTCAACCTGCCCAACGCATGCGCCGCGGGCCCGAGGTCTTCGAGCCGGTTCAGATCGATCAGCTCCGCGCGAACACCGACGCGCTCGAACTGGTGCGCGGCGCTGACGTTGGGGCCTGAGTTGTAGAGCAAAACGAGATCGGGCTTCCGCGCGAGCACCGCTTCGACATTGGGCGGCAACCCTTCACCCACGCTCGGCACCTGCAGCGCTTCCGGCGGGTAGTCGCACCATTGCGTCCTGCCGACGGTCTGATCACCGGCGCCTATTGCAAAAAGGATTTCGGTGAACGACGGAAGCAGCGAGACGACCCGCTGCGCCGGCGCAGCATCGTGCCGACGTGCCGGCGTGTGGCAGGAAGAAACGAGGAGTACGGCGACGAAGAGTCTTCGCAGCACCATCCCTCCCGCGAGGGAACCAACGGTGGCGCGAACGAAGACGTCTCCTGGCTCCGGGCGAAGCGCGGGGTCTTCCCGGGAATTGTCCCAGTGACCGGACCGCGATTGTAGGGGCGCAGCAGCCCCTACCGCAAAACATGCCCGTTACAGTGGCGGGGCCGCGCCGGACTCACACCGGCTTCCGTATCCCCGTTCGCAATGAGCTACGCGCTCAGTCTAGGCGGAGCCACGCGGCGGCGCAATGCCCAGATCAGCGCCAACACCATCGCCGCCGCGAGCACGCCAATCACGTACGGGAGCAACATCTGTGCGCGGAATTTTCCAGCGGGCAGCTCGATCTCGACAACGGCGCCGGCCGCGAGTGGACCGCTGCGCCACGCCGCGAAGCGCCGTCCTTCGATCTCCTGGATGCCCAGGCTGTCGAGCGTCGGCGCGTGCACCGGCGCCAGCGTGTCTTCCACGAGGAGGTTCACCTCGGCCGTGGCCTGGTCGATCGGAATCACGAACCGGCGCGTGCCGGCGGCCACCGTATACGCGTAGCTCACTTGCTTGGCAGGTCCGGGACCGATCGGCGCGAGCACGAGCACGCTGTCATTGCGGAATCGCATCGCTTCCGCCGAGATGTCGCCCTGGCCGCCGCGGAACTGACTCGTGCGCTCGGGCACGCGGCCCGCCCAGGTCGGCTGAATGGAATCCCGGGCGACCCGCGTCGTTGCGCCACGATTCTCGAGCTCGAGGATCTCCAGGACCTCACGGGTGCCCTGGTCCGTCGCCCGTGCGATCGTGGCCAATCGCCGCGTGATGGCGATCGGCGGACCGTCGGTCGTCGTGCGATAGGTCACGATGTCGTCGACATGCGCGATCGGGCGATCGCCGGCTACGAATGCGGACGAGACGTAGGCGATGCTGTCGAACCAGACGGTGACGACGTAGGCGCCCGTCGTATCGGGATGGCGCAGCTCGATGCGATAGCGCCCGCGCGCGTCGCTGCGGACCGAATCGATCGGCCCCGCGCTCTCGCGCGACACATGATGCAGCACGACCATCGCCTTGGAGAGCGGGACGGTATCACCCCCACCGCGCAGCACGCGGCCGCTCACGCTCACGGCTTGGGCAGAGAGCGCCGCCGGTGCGAAGCTGATGGAGATGATTGCGCAGGGGCGCAGCAGTGCTGCGCTTCTACGGCGTAAACTTCCCGAAATCTTCAGGATCGAGGTTCTGGAGGTATGACTTCAGCGTGTCGGCATCGAGCGGCGAGCTGCCGGCCGGACCCGCGCCGGGTTGAACCGTGCCGTCGCTCGTATCCACCGAGGTCAGCTCGAGCAACGTCTCACTCGTCATGATCGGCGCCTTGAGACGCAGGGCCAGCGCGATCGAGTCCGACGGTCGTGCGTCGATCTGAATAATCGTGTCGCCGCGGTAGATGTGCAGCTCGGCGAAGTACGTGTTGTCCTTGACCTGCGTGATGATCACCTTGCGCAGCTCGGCCCCCAGGCCGACGATCACCTGCTTGAGCAGGTCATGCGTGAGCGGGCGGGAAAACTTCACGCCGGCGAGCTCCATCGCGATGGCGCTGGCTTCGGCCGGGCCGATCCAGATCGGCAAGACGCGCTGTCCGTCATTCTCCTGCAGAATCACGACCGGCGTGTTGGTGGTGCGATCCAGCCCGAGGTGAGCTACTCGAACCTGCAGCATGGCTCCCCCGGAACCGGCCACTAGGTGCCCATGTCCCAGGACGAGAGATACTTGCGTTGCGCGGGCGTGAGGGTGTCGATCGAAACGCCCATCGACTGCAGCTTGAGCCGCGCGATTTCCTGATCGAGATCAGCCGGGATCCGGTGCACGTCCTTCGACAATTTGTTCGCGTTGTTCACGACGTACTCGGCCGCGAGCGACTGATTGGCGAACGACATGTCCATGACACTCGCGGGGTGCCCTTCGGCCGCGGCCAGATTGATGAGCCGGCCGTCGGCCAGCACGAACAGCTGCTTGCCGCCGATGCGCCACTCTTCGACGAATTCACGCACCTGCTTTGGCCCTTCGCCGGCCTGCTTGAGACCGGCGAGGTCGATTTCGACGTTGAAGTGACCCGAGTTCGCGAGAATAGCCCCGTCCTTCATGGCCCGCATGTGCTCTACGCGAATGACCTCGACATTGCCCGTGAGCGTCACAAACAGGTCGCCGACCGTGGCCGCTTCTTCCATCGGCATGACGCGGTAGCCGTCCATCTGCGCTTCCAGCGCCTTCATCGGATCGATCTCGGTGACCAGCACATTGGCACCGGCGCCGCGCGCCCGCATCGCGAATCCCCGGCCGCACCAACCATACCCCGCCACCACCACCGTGCTCCCCGCGATCAGCAGATTGGTCGCCCGGATGATTCCGTCGAGTGTGGACTGCCCGGTGCCATAGCGGTTGTCGAACAGATGCTTGGTCTGCGAATCGTTCACCGCGATGACCGGGAACTGTAACACTCCATCCTTCGCCATCGCCTTGAGCCGGATCACACCGGTCGTGGTCTCTTCGGTAGAGCCACTGACGCCGGAGACGATCGCCTTCCGGTCCGCCGCGGACAGCGTCTCGACCCACTTGCGCACCGGCGGCGCGAGGTCGTCGAGGCGGTTGAGCGCGATCATGTGGAGAGCGCCGACGAGATCGGCGCCGTCGTCCATCGTAATGTCGGCGCGATGGGCCAGGGCGGCGCGAATGTGCTCGTAATAGGTCGCATGATCCTCGCCTTTGATGGCGAAGACCTTGATGCCGTGATCCTTGACGAGATGCGCCGCAACGTCGTCCTGGGTCGACAGCGGATTCGACCCGCAGAGCGCGACGTCCGCGCCGCCCGCCTGCAGCGTGATCGCCAGGTTCGCAGTCTCCGTGGTAACGTGCAGACACGCCGAGAGCCGCTTGCCCGCGAGCGGCCGCTCCTTTGCGAAGCGCTCGCGGATCTGCCGGAGCACCGGCATCGACCGCTCCGCCCACTCGGTACGCCGCCGCCCCTCCTCGGCGAGCCGGATGTCCTTGATATCGTTGGTGGCTTTGGCGCCGCGCGTGGCAATCTCAGACATTGGCCTTCCGGGATGAACGGGACGCCCGCTCGGCCGCGACTTTCAGCTCCTCGACGCGATCGACGTGCTCCCAGGTGAATAGCTCGACGTCCCGCTCGCCCTTGGTCCCTGCCCCGACGTGCGTCTTCTTGGGCGCCCGGCCGAAGTGGCCGTAGGCGGCGGTGGGTCGATAGATAGGATTGCGGAGATTGAGCGCCTGGATGATGCCGCCAGGCGTGAGATCGAAGACTTCGCGCACCGCCGCTTCGAGCGCGTCCTGCGGCACCGTGCCCGTGCCGAACGTCTCGATCATGATCGATACCGGCTCGGCGACGCCGATGGCGTACGCGACCTGGGCTTCGCAGCGCTTCGCCAGCCCGGCCGCGACGACGTTCTTGGCAACCCAGCGCATCGCGTATGTGGCAGACCGATCCACTTTCGACGGATCCTTGCCGCTGAATGCGCCGCCGCCATGGCGCGCCATCCCGCCGTAGCTGTCGACGATGATCTTGCGGCCCGTGAGTCCCGCGTCGCCCTGAGGCCCACCGACGACGAACCGCCCGGTCGGATTCACGAGCACAGCGCCGTCCTCGACCTCGAATCCGGCTTCGCGAACCACCGGCCGCACGACATGCCCGATAATGCCGGCCCTGAGCTCCTTGTTATCGATCATATCGGAGTGCTGAGCCGACACGACGACCTTGTCGATTCCCACCGGTTTTCCGTCCTCGTAGACGACGCTGACCTGCGTCTTCCCATCCGGACGCAACCAGGCCAACTCGCCGGTTTTCCGCACCTTCGCCAGCCGCTCCGCGAGGCGGTGGGCGATCATAATCGGCAGCGGCATCAACGAAGGCGTTTCGTCGGTCGCGTACCCAAACATCATGCCCTGATCACCCGCCCCACCCGTGTCGACGCCCATGGCAATGTCCGTGGACTGGCGGTCGATCGTCGTGAGCACCGCACAGGTCTGCGCGTCGAAACCGAAATTCGCGTCCGTGTACCCGATGGAGGTGATCGTCCCGCGCACGATGTCGGGGATGTGGACGTACGTCGAGGTTGTGATTTCGCCCGCGATGACGGCCATGCCGGTCGTCACGAGCGTCTCGCACGCGACCCTGGCCTTGGGATCTTCCAGGAGGATGGCATCGAGGACCGCGTCGGAGATCTGATCCGCGATCTTATCGGGATGGCCTTCCGTGACCGACTCGGAAGTGAAGACGTGACGATGAGTTGGCATGTTCTTGAGTCCTTAAGTTTTCAAGCTACCGGAGCGCCGTCCGGCGGGCAACCGCGCGTCAGGATCGAGCAGCGTCAGATCCACCGCTTCCGCCAGTGCAAATCGCAAGATGTCGAGCGCGAGCTCCGCCGATCGCGCCGCGAGTGCCGCCTCCGCGGCCGCTCGCGCTTGCGCCGTGGTAACCTGGCGAATCAGCCACTTGATCAATGGCAGAGCCGGCGGCGCGACGGACAGGGTTTCGTAGCCCAAGCCAAGCAAGAGGAATGCCGAAAGCGGCTCTGAGGCCATTTCGCCGCAGACGCTGGCGGGTTTGTTAGCGGCTCGTGCCGCTTCTGCCACTACCTTGAGCAGGCGCAAGACGCTCGGATCGTGCGGCGTGAACCGATCTGCCAGACGCGCGTTGCCGCGATCCACGACCAGGGTGTATTGGGTGAGATCGTTGGTGCCGACGCTGAGAAAGTCGCTCACCTCCACCAGACGATCCGCGAGCACCGCGGCCGCCGGCGTTTCGACCATCACGCCGAGCGGCACCGATTTCGCCGCGGGGATGCCGGCCTGTTCGAGACGCACGGCCTCTTCCTGCATCATCTCCCGCGTGCGCTCCACTTCGTCCAGGCGGGTGACGAGCGGAATCATCAATTGGATATCTGCGGTGGCAGCGGCGCGCAGCACGGCGCGAATCTGCGTGCGAAACATCGCGGGCTCGTCGAGGCAGACTCGGATCGCGCGCCAACCCAGGAACGGATTCGCTTCCACAGGACCGCGGAACGGCGCGGGAAATTTGTCGCCGCCCAGATCGTACGTGCGCACGACCACCGGATAGCCGGCAAACGCCTCACCGATGCGCCGGAAATACGTCGTCTGCGTCTCCTCATCGGGGAGCTCGCTGTGACCCGTGATGAGAAACTCGGTCCGCAAGAGTCCCACACCTTCGGCGCCGTGCGCCTTGGCGTACTCGAGCTCGTCGGGAAGATCGACGTTGCCGCGCAGCGCGATCTTCACGCCGTCCACCGTGACCGACGGCTGCGCGACGGCTTCCTCGAGCCGCGTGGCGAGCTCGCGCCGCCGCCTGTCGGTCCGCTCGGCCTCCTCGATTTCGGCCGGCGTCGGATCGAGCAGCACGGTGCCGCGCGTGCCGTCCAGAATCGCCGTCGTGCCGGGCCGAATCCGCGCCACCGCGCCCCGCACCCCAAAGATCGCGGGAATGCCGATCGAGTGGGCGAGAATCGCCGCGTGCGACGTGCGCGTCCCCTCTTCACTGATGAGGCCGACGATCTGATCGCGATCGAGCTGCACCGTCAGGCCAGGCGACAGCTCGCGGGCGACCAGAATCGACGGCTCCGACAAGCTCTCCCACACGTCGGACACGCCGCGCTTGTGCATGAGATGCTGGATGACGCGGATGGCGACGCCGGTCAGATCGGCGAGCCGCTCCTTGAGCAACGGATTGCCCGCCGCGGTCCAGAGATCGCGCACTTCCAGGGTCTTGAACTCGAAGGCTTTCTCGGCGGTCAGATGATTCTCGCGAATCAGCTCTTCGACGCCGCCGATGAAGTCTTTGTCTTCGAGCATGAGGAGCTGCGCATCGAAGATGCGCGCTTCATCCACGCCGGCGCGGTCCTCGGCGCGGGCCCGCAACTCGCTGAGCTGCTTCCGCACGTCCTTCAGCGCGGCCCGCAGCCGCCGCACTTCCTTTTCGACCTGGGTGCGGGGCACGACGCGATGCGGAACTTCGGGCAACGCCCACCGGACCGTCACGGTCGGCCCCATGGCGATGCCCGGCGAGACGCCGATGCCTTTCAGCAGGCGGTCGGCTGGCGGATTCACGCGCCGTCCTTCTGCGGCTTCAGGTGCATTTCGTGGAACCCGGCGGCCACGAGCTCGAGCAGCGCCGCCATCGCCTGCTCGGCGTCATCGCCCTCGCACCTGATGCGAATCGACGAGCCGCATTCCGCGGCCAGGGTCATCATGCCGAGGATACTCTTGCCGTTGACGACGGCGCCGTCCTTGTGCACCTCAACGGACGACTTGAACTTGTTCGCCACTTTCACGAACTCCGCCCCCGGCCGCACGTGCATGCCGAGCGGATTCACGATGCGCGCGTCGCGCTCGACTAGGGCCACAGGACCCCCGCGACCAGCGCCAGCGCCGCCACCGCGAGTGAGAGCCGCAGTCCATTGACGCGATCGCCGCGGAGGCGCAGCAGGATGAAGCTCAGCGCGGCCACAATCGCGAGGGCGATTCGGGCCCACGCGTCGAACGGCCCTGACAGAAAGGCTGCCGTCAGCGGCAAGGCAGCGCCGACCGCGAATGCCATCGCGGGACCGAGGACCGCGCCGGCCTTCTGCAGCATCGGATGGTGCAGCGCGACGGAGACGCGCGTGCCGTGGGTCCAGCCGGCTTTCAGCGCCCACCAGCGCAGCGCGACGTGGCCGATGTTGTAGACACAGAGGAATGCCGCCACCGCGATCCATCCGGCGCCGAGCGCGATGGCAGCCATCGTCAGCCCCGAAAGGAATGGGAGCCACCCGGCCCAGACCAATCGGTCGCCCAGAGACCCCAGCGGCCCGCAGAGCGCTTCGCGCAGGCGCTCGATCTGATCCGGTGACGCGCCGTCGTGCTCGGCGCGCGCGGCCGCGCCGATCGCCAGCCCGGCCAGGTATGGATGGGCATTGAAGAAATGGCCGCCGCGCGCCACCGCCGGGCCATACCTCGTTGCGTCGAGATCGCGGAGCAGCGGCTCCTCGGCGACGCCGACACCGACGCCGAGCATCCGCTCATAATTGTACGAGCCCTGCACCGCGAACAAGCGGAGCAACGCGCGCGCGAGCGCCCCTTTTCCTCGGGCGCCGTTCACCGCAGCCATAGTGTCGCCACCAGGCCGCCGCCAAGCCCGGCGGCAAACCACGCGAGGTTGGGACCGCGACCCACGAGGCGCAGCGTCCCTGCCGCGCCGGCCGCGAGCGCGGTCGCCACCGCGGCGACCGCGAGGATCACGGCGCCGCGGACGGTGAGCGCGTTCGCGAGGAGCGGGCGAGCCAGCCAGGCGAGGACGAGCCCGACCATCGTCACCAGCGCCGCGCGCACTGCGTCGCGCAGCAGTCCGCCAACATGGACGCGGACCAGTGCGCCCGGATCTCCCGACTCGAGCTGCGCCGCGGCGGCGTGGACGATCCGCGAGTTGATGCGCCGCAGCAGATTGATCGTCAGGCCGCCGGTCAGGCCGGTCACCAGGCCCACGAGCGCGCCGAGGCCCAGGCCGAGCACGCCGGCGGACGCGTGCGCCGTCGCAACGGCCGCGACGGTCGCGGGTCCGTACTCGGGGTAGCGCACCGCGCCGACCGGCAGGATGTCGTACTGGAGCAGCTCGAACACGATCCCGAGCTTGAGGCCGGTCGGGATGTCGCCGAGGATCGCGCCGGCCACGGTCCCGGCAACGAGCGGCCGCGCGATCATCATCTGCGGCAGGCTCACCAGATCCACGCCGACGAACGTACCCCAGACGACGAGAGCGAGCAGCACTTCGACGGGGAGGATCACGTGAACTCTCCGATGGGAACCGCCCGCGCGGTGGGGACGTCCTGCGCGGTGACCTCGACGCCGCGAGCGGCGAGCTCGCGCAGCTTGCTCGCCTCTTCGTCCGTCAGGTACACGAACCGGAGCCGCTCCGTGCGGCCCGCGCGGTGGTGGACGCCGCCCACGTTGAAGCGCTTGACCTGCGGCACCCGCGCGGCGAGCGCGACGGCGGTCTCGACGTCGCCAACGAGCAGAATTCCGACCCGCGCATCGGCTTCCCAGTCGGAGAACTGCGCAGCGGCCTGCTCCACCGATGCAAAGATCACCTCGATCTGCGGGGACACACCCATGCGATAGAGGTCCTGCTCCCAGTCACTGCTCGAGACCTCGTCATCGACCAGTACGATGAACGAGCAGTTGAGCGGCTGCCCCCAGCCCACGACCACCTGACCGTGAATCAGCCGGTCATCGATGCGGTACAGCGCGAGCGTCATGCGGTGACGCGGATGGCCTTGGCACCGGCGTCGACCGCACGGCGAGCGGCGTCCGCAGGAGCGACGTCCCGGTGGAAGACGAAATCGAGCAGCATCGCCAGATTGACCCCGGTGACGACCGCGATCTCCGCGCCGCCTTGCTTGGCATAGCGCGCGGAGCTGGTGAAACACGAGCCGCCGGGCAGGTCCACGAACAACACCGCCGGTCCGGGTCCCACCGCCTCGCGCAGCCGCTCGCCCAGTGCCTCGGTGCCGCACCCTTCGTTGGATATCGGCGTGAGCGCATCGTCGATCCCGGTGATCGCTTTGACCGCCGCGACGAGCGCCTGCGCGACCGCGGCGTGCGACACGATGACGCCGCGCAGCTCACTCATAGTCTTCCTCGAGATAGTGCTGCAACCCGCCCTTCTCGCGCATCCGCCGGATGAGCCGCTCGTTGAACGCGTTCGCGGAATCGACGCCGCTGTACCGCAGCAGGTGATTCATCGCCACGACTTCGCAAATCACCGTCAGATTCTTGCCGGGATTCAACGGCACCGTGACCAGCGGCAGCTCGATGTCGAGCAGCTCGGTGCGCTGCTGATCCAGGCCGGTGCGGTCGTATTCGCGGGTATTGTCCCAGTCTTCGAGCTGCACCACCACTTCGATCCGCTTCTGCTGGCGCACCGACCGGATGCCGAAGAGCGCGTTGATGTCGATCAGGCCGACGCCGCGGATTTCCATGTAGTGGCGCGAGATCTCGTGGCCGCGCCCGATCAGGACGTCGTTGCCGCGGCGCGTGATGTGCACGACGTCGTCCGCGACGAGCCGGTGGCCGCGCTCGACCAGATCGAGCACGCACTCGCTCTTTCCGATCCCGGAGCGCCCGCGAAACAACAAACCGACGCCGAAGACGTCGGCGAGCGAGCCGTGGACGGTGGTGCGCGGCGCGAACGCATCGTCGAGGAATGGCTTCAGCCGGCGGTAGAATTCCGCCGTCTTGAGCCGCGTGCGGATGACCGAGATGCCACGGTCGCGCGCCAGGACGAGCAGCTCCTGTGGAGCCTCCTGTCCTTTGGTGATGATGACGCACGGCAGCTCGTAGGACAGGAACGTCTGGATCGACCTGGCGCGCGCCTTGTCGTCCAGCGACGCGAGGTAGGTGATCTCGGTTTCGCCCAGGATGTGGATGCGATCCGTGCCGAGGAAGCGCGCGGTGTACCCGGCCAGCACGAGGCCGGGACTCGACGCCTCCGGCGAGCGAATCTCCCGCTCGAGCCCAACCTCGGCGGTCAGCACCTCGAGTTGCAGCGGATCGCCCTTGCGGGCGAGCAGGTCGCCAACCTTGAGCGGAGTGGTCACTGACTCTCGGCCACCCCGGAACGCCGCGTGCGGCGGCGTGGCTTCACGGTCTCTTTTTCATCGAGCAATTGGCGCTTCAGGCGCGCGATCGCGGCATCGAGCGCGGAGCGGCTGTCTGCCGCCTGCGACTTCGCGATGTGGACCCGCCCGCGCGGCGCGTGGACCTCGATCTCGACTCCGGCCTCGCCGTGGTCTTCGGTAAACGTGACCTGCGCGTGATGCGGCCGGCGGACGAGCCTGACGACTTTCTCCACCAGCTCGCGGGTATGCGCGCGCAGATCGTCATCGATGTCGGTGTGACGGGCGGTGATCGTGATGCGCATGCGTCAGCTCTTCCTTTCTCGTTCGGCAATAGTGTGCTCGATGTGCGCGAGCGTCGCGCGCGCGGCGGCCTCCCAGGACAATCCTTCGGCGAACCGCCGCGCTGCCGTGCCGAGGCGCTCGACGAGCCCGGCGTCGGCGGCCAGCGCGAGCATGCGATTCGCGAGCGCGTCCGTGTCGCCGTGCGGCACCAGATAGCCGGTCACGCCATGCTGGACGGATTCTCGCAACCCCGGACTGTCCGACGCGATCGCCGGAGTGCCGCTCGCGGCCGCCTCGACGTTCGTGATCCCCCAGCCCTCCTTCGGGCTCGGGAATACGACTGCCCATGCCTGCCGCAGCAAGCGCTGCTTTTCCGCTTCCGCCACGAAGCCCAGAAAGCGGACCGCATTCTCCAGGCCGAGTGCTCTCGTCAATCGCTCCAGGCGCGGCCGATCGTCGCCCTGCCCGCAGATGTCGAGCGTGATGTCGGCGCGCGCCTGCCGCGCGGTGGCCAATGCCCGCAGCGCAAACTCCACTCCTTTATAACGCTTCAATCGGCCCAGGTACAGAAACGCGGGATGCGGGGCGCGCGGAGTCGCGGGATCGGGGTGATACACGTGCGAGTCCACACCCGGATGAATAACCATCACACGCTCGTTTGGTATCCCGCGCCGGACCAGATCGTCCCGCGTGCTCTCGGAAATCGCGTGAAACGCGGCCTTCCTGTATACCCAGGGAATGGGCAACTCGGCCGCCCACACGATGCTCGCCGTCGGGACGCTGGCCTCGGCAAATGCGGTCGTCCCAAACAGATGTGGCACGATCGCGACGAACGGCAGCCGTGTCAGGTTCGGCAGAAAGAGCGGGAGTTTATTGATGTCTTCGATCACCACATCCAATGATTGCGCGCGCAACACGCGGCGCACCGCGCTGCGAGCATGCAGCGCAAAGCTGTGCCGCCCGGCTATGCGCGTCACTCGCATCCCATCGACGTGTGTCTCGGGCACACCGCGCGGCCAGCCGCTTGCGATCAGATGGACCTCATGGCCCCACCCGGCGATGCGGCCGAACAACTCGTGCAGATGGATCTCGGCGCCACCGGCCTGTGGATTCTCCCGGTCGTTCCAGTTGACCAGCAGGATCCTCACAGCGCGCCGGTTTCGTGCGCAATGGCATCGAGCACGCCGTTGACGAAAGCCGGCGCGCGCGCGCCGGCAAACCAATGCGCGAGCTTCACCGCCTCGTCGATCACCACGCGCGACGGCGTCGCCGCCTCGTCCAACTCGGCGAGCGCGAGCCGCAGGATGTTCCGCTCCACCGCGCCAACGCGCTCGAGACGCCAGTGCTCGGCCGCGTCCGCGATCCGGCGATCGAACTCGGGCAGACCGGCCACCGCTTTGGCCGCGAGATCCGCGCCGCGATCGTAGCCCAAGGGCGCCCGCCCGTAAATGACGGCGACGCGCGCGACCACCGCCCCGATGCTGGGCCGTCCGGACAGCTCCCAGGCGTACAGCAGCTGGAGCGCGCGGGCTCGGGACTTAGTCTCGGGGCGCTGCACCGAACCGCTCGAGCGCATCGGCGGTCTCGAGCGCCGCCTGCACCGCCTCGGCGCCCTTGCCCAGGCGCGCCAGCGCCTGCGCTTCGTTGTCGGTGGTCAGGACGCCGAAGCCCACCGCGATGCGGTGCGCGAGCGCGACGTTGCCCAGCCCGCGCGCCGCTTCGCCCGCGACATACTCGAAATGCGGCGTCTCGCCCCGGATCACGCAGCCGAGCGCCACGATCGCGTCGAAACGCTCGCTCGCCGCCGCGGCCTCGGCCAGCACAGGCAGCTCGAACGCGCCGGGCACCCAGGTGACCTCGACGTTGGCATCCGCGATCCCGCCCTTGCGCAGCGCCTCGCGCGCGCCGTCGAGCAGCTTCGTGGTGATGTGCTCGTGAAAGCGACTGACGACGATCGCTACGCGCCGCTGCCGGTTCGACGTTCGCGCAGCGGGAGCGGGTGCTTTATGTGGCACGATCAGTGAGTGAGGAAGTGACCGAGCTTGTCGCGCTTGACGTCGAGGTACGCGCGGTTCTCATCCGAGGGCGCGGGCACGATCGGCAACCGCTCGATGATCTCGAGCCCATATCCCTCGAGACCGATCAGCTTCATCGGATTGTTCGTCAGCACGCGGATCGACGAGAGACCCAGGTCCAGGAGGATCTGTGCGCCGATACCGTAGTTCCGGAGGTCGGGCTTGAAGCCGAGCTTCTCGTTCGCTTCGACGGTGTCGTGTCCCTGATCCTGAAGCTCGTAGGCCTTGAGCTTGTTGAGGAGCCCGATGCCCCGTCCTTCCTGATCGAGGTAGACGACAACGCCCGCCCCCGCTTCGGCGATCATGCGCATGGCGCTATGCAGCTGCCAGCCGCAGTCACAGCGCGCCGAGCCAAAGACGTCACCGGTCAGGCACTTCGAGTGCATGCGGACGAGGATGCCCTGTTTGCCGGCGACAGCGCCGTAGGACAGGGCGATATGCTCCGCCTGATCGACATCGTTGCGATAGCCAATGATGCGGAATTCGCCGAAGGGCGTCGGCAGTCTGGCGTCGGCCACGCGGTGCACGAGCCGCTCATGCTTGAGCCGGTACGCGACGAGCTGAGCGACGGTGATGAATGTGAGGCCCTGCTCTTTCGCGAAGCGCTCGAGATCGGGCCGCCGCGCCATCGAGCCGTCAGCGTTCAGGATCTCGCAGATCACGCCGGCCGTATACAGACCGGCGAGTCGAGCGAGATCGATGCTCGCTTCGGTCTGTCCGACGCGCTGCAGGACGCCGCCGGGGCGGGCCCGGAGCGGGAAGACGTGCCCTGGCCGGCGCAGGTCGCTCGGGACAGTGGACGGGTCGATGGCCACGCGGATCGTGGCGGCACGATCGGCGGCCGAGATGCCGGTCGTCACGCCGAACCGGGCCGCGGCGTCGATGCTGATCGTGAACGCGGTCTCGTGGGACTCGTTGTTGTGCTCGGTCATCTGCGGGAGGCCGAGCGCCAGGCAGCGCTCCGGGGTCAGCGGCATGCAGATGAGGCCGCGGGCATGTGTCGCCATGAAGTTGATCATCTCGGCCGACACCTTTTCGGCGGCGCCGATCAGATCGCCTTCGTTCTCGCGCCGTTCGTCATCGGCCACGATGACGAGCTTGCCCGCGCGAATGTCCGCAATCGCCTGTTCTACGGCTGTGAACGACATAGCTGCCTCACGTACTTGCCCAGCACGTCCGCTTCGACGTGCACTCGGTCGCCTTTGGTCAGCTTCCCCAGCGTCGTCTGCGCGCGCGTAAACGGGACGAGCGAGACTTGGACGACGCCGGACCGCGGCAACGTGTTCACCGTCAGACTCACGCCATCGACCGTGATCGCGCCGTGCAGCACGGTTGTTTCTTCGACTTCCCGCGGCACGCGAATGTCGACGAGCAAGGCGTCGCCTGCATCCGCAACCCCCTCGACCGTGCCAACGCCGTCCACATGGCCCTGGACAAAGTGACCACCCAAGCGATCACCCGCGCGGACGGCCCGCTCCAGGTTCACCGCGCGGCCCGTTTGCCACTCGCCGATCAGCGTACGACCGAGCGTCGTCGCGACGGCGTGGACGGTGAATCCGCCCTTCAAGACTCTCTCGACGGTCAGACATGCGCCGTTGACCGCGATGCTCTCGCCCTTCTTGACGCCACGATACCGCGCCTTGATGCGCAGTTCCGCGCCGTTGTTCTGCTTCACCGCCTCGACGCGGCCCACCGCATCTACGATTCCGGTAAACATAGCCGTCGATCCAAGACCAATAATGTATCAGAGCCCAATGCACGGCGCTCCACGACGGTCCAGCGCGGCGCCTCGGCGAGCGGAAATGCCGGAATTCCGGGGAAAGCGGGCACCGCACCTTCACCGAGCCACACGGGCGACTGCACCCAGTACAGCCGGTCGACGAGCCCCTCGGCCAGGAGCTTGGTGCCTAACGCGCCGCCGCCCTCGCATAACAACGACTGGATCCCGGCAAGCCGGAGCTGCGCGAATGCCTGGGACAGCGTCTGCGGGCGGAAGACGCGCACGCCGTTTCCCTCGAGCACCGAAACATTCGCCGCCGGTGCTTCGGGAGACGCGACGACCCAGGTCGGTACTTCGCGCGCCGTCTGCACGAGCGAGACGCCGAGGTTGAGCATCGCGCGGCGGTCGAACACGATGCGGACCGGCGGTTTGCGCGGCGTCACACCGCCGCGCGCCGTGAGCTGCGGATTGTCGGTGAGCGCCGTCGTGCCGCCGACCGCAATCGCGTCGAATCCCGCGCGGAGCCAGTGTACGTGATCGCGCGCTTCCGGTCCCGAGATCCACTGCGAGCGTCCCCCGGCATCGGCAATGCGGCCATCGATCGATGTGGCGAGCTTCAAGGCTACGAACGGTAGATCGGTTTGCTGTCGCGTAAACAGGAACGGCGCGTTCTGCGCGGCGGCTTCCTCGGCGAGCACGCCGAACTGCGTTTCGATCCCTGCGCGCTTCAGGATATCGAAGCCGCCTCGTGCATCGAGGTCGGGGTCGCGCACGGCGGCGACGACGCGGCGCACCCCGGCGGCTCGAATCGCATCGGTGCACGGTGGCGTCTTGCCATGATGCGCGCAGGGCTCGAGCGTGACGACGAGCGTCGCGCCGCGCGCTTTGTCGCCGGCCGCGTGCAGGGCGGCGAGCTCCGCATGCGGACCCCCGAACTCGGCGTGCCAGCCTTCGGCGACGGCGTCGTCGCCGCGCAACACCACCGCCCCGACGAGGGGATTGGGGGACACGCGACCCCACCCGCGCCAGGCGATCTCGAGGGCGCGGCGCATCGCGTCGCGCTCCCTATCTCTCTTCAAATCGAACCGTCGCGGAGCCTGTGGAGGTTTTTTTCGAGGAACGTATTTCGCCAACGATCCAGGCCGGCACGTGCGCTCGCTCCGCCGACTTGACGATGATCTCCACGTCATCGCGGGACACCACCGCGATCATGCCGACGCCCAGGTTGAAGACGCGCCGCATCTCATCGCGGCTCACCTGCCCCCCGCGCATCAGGACCCGGAACAGCGGTGGCCAGGGCCAACTGCCGGCGTCAACGACGGCGTCTACGCCGGAGGGGAGGACTCGGACGAGGTTCCCCGCGATTCCGCCGCCCGTGATGTGAGCGAGCGCATGCACGATGCTCAGCACCGGCCGCAGCGCTGCTGCATAACTGCGGTGGATGGCGAGCAAGACTTCCCGCACCGTCTGCGCCGACTCGGGAAATGGATCGTCGATGCCGAGCTTCATCCACTCGAATACGATTTTGCGCGCGAGCGTGTAGCCGTTGGTATGCAGCCCGGTGGACGCAAATCCGATCAGCTGATCGCCCGGGGCGACGCGGTCGCCGTGCAGGGCTGCGTCCTCTTCGACGACGCCGACAATCGATCCGGCCAGATCGTAGTGGCCCGGTTGATAGAGATCGGGCATCTGCGCCGTTTCGCCGCCCGCGAGGGTCATCGCGTGGGCGCGACAGCCGCGCGCCACACCGGTGACGATCTGCTCGGCGATCTCCGGCACGAGATTGCCGGTCGCGATGTAGTCGAGAAAGGCGAGCGGTGTGGCGCCGTGCACGAGGATGTCGTTCACGGAATGATTTACGAGATCTTCGCCGACGGTGTCGTGAATCCCCGCCATCGCCGCGACCAGCACCTTCGAGCCGACGCCGTCCGTGGACATCACCAGCACCGGGTTCTTGTAGCCATCCGGTACGCGGACCATTCCGCCGAACCCGCCGACCGCCCCTCGCGCCAGCGGCGTGCGCGTCCCGCGCACGAGCTCCGCGATGCGCCGCTTGGCCTCCTCCGCGGTGTCGAGCTTGACGCCGGCGGCCGCGTAGCGATCGGGGAGGGCCTTGGGGGCCTTCGTCATGCCTCGCCGTCCAGCGAGAAGTGAATGAGATCGCGGAATGCCTTCACGCGACCATGCACTTCCTGAAGCGTGATCTGCTCGAGCCGCTGCGTACCGAACGCTTCGACCGCGAGCGAGCCCATGGCCGAGCCGTAGATCATGGCCCGGCGGAGGTTGGGAAACGCCAGATCGCCGGTGCGCGCGAGATACGCCATGAACCCGCCGGCAAACGCGTCCCCCGCGCCGGTCGGATCGAAGACCTCCTGAAGCGGGTACGCCGGCGCCTTGAACGTCGTCTCGGGATCGACGAGCAGCGCGCCGTGTTCACCCTGCTTGATCACCACCATCTTGGGCCCGCGCCCCAGGATCCAGTGGGCCGCGCGATAGACGTTCCAGTCGCCGGAGAGCTCGCGCGCCTCGGAATCGTTGACCATCAGGATGTCGATGTGGCGGAGCAGCTCGAGCAGCAGATCCTTTTTCCCCTGAATCCAGTAGTTCATCGTGTCGCAGGCGACGAGCTTGGGCTGCTTCACCTGGTCGAGCACGTTGAGCTGGAGCTCGGGATCGATGTTGCCGAGAAAGACGTAGCGGGCGTCGCGGAACTTCTCGGGAATGCGGGGCTGGAATTGCGCAAACACGCCGAGCCGTGTTTCGAGCGTTTCGCGGCTGTTGAGATCGTAGGAGTAGCGCGCCTTCCAGCGGAACGACTCGCCCCGCTGCCGCTCCACGCCCGCGAGGTCCACGCCGCGCGAGGCCAGCTTCTTGAGGTGCTCTTCGGGGAAGTCGCTGCCCACCACGCCCACGACCTGCACCGGACAGAGCACCGCGCCCGCCATCGAGAAAAACACGGCCGCGCCGCCGAGGGCGTCGGCGGTTTCGCCGAAGGGCGTACTGACCGAGTCGAGCGCGATCGATCCGACGACGAGCAGGCTACCGGGCACCACTTACATCCGTTCCGGGGCGCGGATCCCCAAGAGGGAGAGACCGTTCGCGAGCACCTGCTTGGCGGCGCGCGCGAGCACGAGCCGGGCCGCTTCCTCCGGCTCGCCGAGGACGCGGTACTTGTGATACCACGCATGGGCGACCCGGGCCAGTCCCTCCAGATAACTCGTGATCCGGTGCGGCTCGCGCGCCGCCGCGGCGCCGGCGACCATGGCGGGGAAGTCGGCCAGCTCCTTGATCAAATCCGCTTCCTCGGGCTGGGTGAGGACGCTCAAATCCACGCCCTCGGCGCGCACGCTCGCCGGATCGCGTCCCGCGACGCGGAAAATCCCGAACATGCGCGCGTGCGCCATCTGCACGTAGAACACCGGGTTTTCGTCCGTCTGACTCTTGGCGAGATCCACGTCGAATACGAAATGCGTCTCGCCGCGCCGCATCAGATAGAAATAGCGCACGGCATCGCGGCCGACTTCCTCGACGAGGTCCCGCACCGTCATGTAGCTGCCCGCGCGCTTGGAGAGTTTCACCTCCTCCCCACCCCGCATCACCGTCACCATCTGATGCAGCACGTATTCCGGATAGCCCTGCGGAATTCCCATTTCGAGCGCCTGCAACCCGATGCGCACGCGCGCGACGGTGCCGTGGTGATCGGCACCCTGGACGTTGAGCGCGTGCGTGAAGCCCCGCTCCCACTTGGTCACGTGATAGGCGACGTCGGGCAGGAAATAGGTGAACTCCCGCCCCTTCTCCGCGCTCTTCCGCATCACGCGGTCTTTGTCGTCGCCGAAGTCGGTGGTGCGCAGCCACAGCGCGCCGTCCTTCTCGTAGGTGTGCCCGGCGCCGACGAGCCGGCGCGTCGTCTCGTCCACCTTGCCATCGGTATAGAGCGACGACTCGAGGAAATACACGTCGAACTTCACGCCGAAGGCCTGCAGGTCGCGATCTTGTTCAGCCCGGAGCTCGCGTACGGCGTAACGACGTACGGCGTCGAGGTCCGCGCCTTCCGAATCCTCGGGATGCTCCGCGACGTAGCGCTCGGCGATCTCGCGGATGTAGTCGCCCTGATAACCCTGTTCGGGAATCTCCGCGCTCACCCCCCGCGCCTGGCGGATGCGTGCCTGCACGCTGCGCGCCAGGTTCATGATCTGGCCGCCGGCGTCGTTGTAGTAGAACTCGCGGGTCACCTTCCAGCCGGTCCATTCGAGCAGCGCAGCGATGGCGTCGCCGAGCGCGGCCTGACGGCCGTGGCCGACGTGCAGCGGCCCGGTCGGATTGGCCGAGACGAATTCGACGTTGAAGCTCGCGCCGTGGCCGACGTCGGTCTTTCCGTACGCGGCGCCGGCCGCGAGAATCGCGGGCAGCGCGCCCACGACCTGGGCGTCGGCGAGGAAGAAGTTGATGAATCCGGGCCCGGCGATTTCGGTCTTGCGTACCAGCGCCGGGGGCAGCGTCAGCCCGTTGATGATTTGCTCGGCGACGGCGCGAGGTTTCTGGCCGATTTTTTTGGCGAGCGCCAGAGCGAGGTTCGTTGCGATGTCGCCGTGCGTCGGATCCCGTGGACGCTCGAGGACGACGTCCACGCCGGGCGCACCCAGGCGCGCCGCCGCTTCAGTCAGCGCCGCGCGAATCGTGTCGTGTACAGTCACTTGTCGGAGCTGGTGTCTTTCTTCTTCGGCTTGTCGGTCTTCTCGGTCTTCTCGGCCTTCTCGGCCTTCTCGGCCTTCTCCGCCTTCTCCGCCGTCTCGGCGGCGTCCGGCTTTTGTTTATAGTCGGTCTGATAGAATCCGGAGCCCTTGAAGACGAGCCCGGCCCCGCCCGAGATCTGCCGCTCGGCCCGTTTGCCGCATGTGGGGCACTTGGCGAAGCGCTGGGCGGAGATGCGCGGGAACGTCTTCTCGAACAGGTGCCCCTTCGGGCACTTGTACTCGTAGGTTGGCATCGGTCGGGAATCTAATGATAGCCAGGACGCAAACTACTCCGGCTGCCCGTCCTTATGCTTCCTGACGAACTGGAGGGCGCCGGACGGGCAGCGCATGATTTGAGCAGCCACCACATCCGCCGACGCGAGCTCCGGCCGAACCCACCGCTTGTGCTTGATGTCGAACACGTCGGGCAGTCCGCGTACGCACACGCCGGAATGAATGCACACGTCGGGGTCGAATGTGACGATGATGTCGTCGGCTTCGTAGGTCTGCCGGCGCTTGATGGGGGCCATGGACCCGAATCTAGCGATCCAATGGCTCAATGGTGCTTGAAGTACTGCACCGCGCGCTCGTGCCGCTCGGCGGCTGCCCGGCTCGAAAAGGTCCCCAGATTCCGGCGCCTGCCGGTGCGCGGGTCGCGCTTGCGCGAGTACAGCCGGTATTTCCCTGATGTCAGTTTGCGAATCATGCCACGAATCTCACCTGGCGGTCGGCGGCGCGGCAGGTGGCGAGGACGACGTCGCGGCCTCGACCTTCTTCGCCCGGTAGATGGACAGGATTCCACGAATGATGAAGAAGACGCCCAAGGCGTCGAAGATGATGTTCAGGATGCCGAAGTCGCCTCGGAAGACGGAGTCCCCGCGGGCGAGGCCAATCGCAATGATCACGGCGCCCCAGAAGATGCTCTTCATTCAGGTGCTCCGGTTCGAGGAGCTCCTAATGTAGCAAATCTTCTAATCTCCAATGGGCTGCAGGTCTAATCCCGCCGAAATGACCATCCGGCCCACGACGGAGTATCAGTGAAAGCCGTACAAACCCCCGAACTCTTTCGGAGACACATATGCGAGTCCTGCGGAACCTCCTGGCATCTGCCGCTGCGCTGCTCGCGGTCACAGCGACCCGTGCCGCTGCGCTCGTCCAGGGCGCGAAAGTCGAAATCAAGACAGGTGAAAGTCACGCCGCGTGGTACACGCAGCCGGTGTGGATTGCGATCGGCGTGATCGCGCTCGTCCTGATCATCGTCCTCATCTCGATGGCCGGCCGCCGCAACAACACGACCGTCGTGAAGTAAGCAGTTCTAGTCCGAGGCTCGCGTGAGCCGCAGCTCGGCCCACGCGACCTCACGGGCTTCGATGATCTGCCGAACCTGCCGTTCCCGCGCCGTGAGCGGCGCGCCTCCCGTCTTCACTTCGAGAAACACCACGCGCCGGACCTGACCGTCGGCCAGTCCGTCGAACACGACGAGATCGACCGGGCTGCCGAGGAAGCGTGCATCCTTGGGATTGAATCCGAACTCGGGGAGATAGGGGACGAGCTGTTCATGTACCTTGCCCGCGGTCACGGCCAGGCTGCGTTGCACCGCGTTTTCACGGATTTTCGCGCTGTAGCGCAGTCGCCAGATGACGAAGTAGAGGGACGCGATCACGACGCCGATCACGATGCCCAGCAACACACTGCCGACGTTACGATCCATCACGAACTCCACCGACCCATGCGCATAGCTCGCTCCTCGTCAGGAAGTTCACGACGCGGTCCTCAGGGATCCGGGCCGAGAGCGCGGCCGCCAGGCCGAGCTCTATAAACGCCAGCTGCGTGGGCCCGTGCGCGTCCGTGCCAATAGAGATGCGGCAGCCGGCGCGCTTGGCAAGACGCAGCAAGGCAACGTTCAGGTCTTGCCGGTCGGGATAGGCATCGATCTCCAGAGCTTTGTCCAGCTCCGCGGCCACGTCGAAGACCCGCGCCCACTCCGCGGTGAGTCCCAGGCGAAAGTTGTAAATCCGGCCGCGCGGATGACCGAGGATCTGGATGTCGGGATTGTGGAGCGCGCGGACGTAGCGCTCAGTCTGATCTTCCTTCTTCCGCAGGGCCGAGTGGAAGCAGCCCAGGACGACATCCAGCTCGGCGAGGGCGTCGGGTGGCATGTCACCCTCGCCCTGGGGATTCAGGTTCAGCTCGATGGAGCGCAGCACGCGCAGCGGCCGCCCCGATTCCGCGAGTGATGCGTTAACCTGCTCGATCTCCCGCGCCTGGCGGCGGAGCTGCCGGACATCGATTCCGCCCGCGATCTTGAGACTCTGCGCATGATCGGTGATGGCGAGGTATTCATAGCCGCGCTCCACCGCCGCCTCTGCCATCTCGGCGATCGTTCCGGAGCCATCGCTCCATTCCGAATGCGTCTGCAAGTCGCCGCGAAGTAACGCAGTCCACTTCGGTCTTTGCGAGAGAATTGCGCGGGCCGCGGGGAGCGTCAGGAATCCGGTCCGGATCGACGGCGGCTCTGGAATCTCCGGCGGCTCGTCGAGCCAGCCACGGATGATTCGCTCGAGATGCGGGCCGACGCCGGACAGCTCGGTGAGTGATCGTCCCGCCGCGTGGATGTCGGCCGCTTCTTCCGGCCAGAGAAACGCCCGGCGCGATGCCCGGCGCAGCGCCTTCTGGAGAGGGTATTTCGCCTTGCCCGAGGCGACGGCCAGCAGCTCAGCGATGGCAGCGTTATCGAGCGGGTGAGAGCGGCCGCGACCCATGGCTGCTCTTACCCGCGCGTGTTATGAACGGACCCGCAGCTCCAGTCGTTGAATTCGCGGCTGAACGCGCGCCGCCAATCGGATGGAGCCAACCAGGAGGAGGAAGAACAGCAGCGCGGTCGCCACCACTTCGCGCGGCCGCCAGCGCGTGATCGGCGGCGCAAATCCCGCCAGCGCCAGCGCGACCGCCAGCACGATCACGGCGTCGAAGCTCGCGCGCTGCCAGTAATCCCCGTTCAGGTGCAGCCACATCCCGAATTCATCGAACGTGAGGCCGAGCCCGATGCCATAGATGACCGCGGCGGTCGGAGGGACAGCCGAGGGGACGGGCTTGAAGAGCAGGTACGCGCCGACGCCCGCGAGGAGGAAGATGCCATAGTTGAGGTGATGGACGTGGATGTCGCGCACATGCAAGTACAGGTCCGGCATGCGGTGCAGCATGACCAGGATGTTCACGAGCCGGAGCACGATGAATGTGACGAGCAGGCTCAGCAGCACGAGCCGGGCGAGCGGACGGGTGTTGGGGGGAAGCATATGTTCTCATCTAGACTCTGCAATTACCGCGCCGGATACACCTTTACACGGTGCAGACGTCCACAGCCTCCTTCAGCGAGCGCAACGGATCACGGGTCGGCACGAATTCGTGCGCTACATACCCCGTAAAGCCCGTTTCGGCGATGGCGCGCGCCACGGCGTGGTAGTTCAGCTCCTGGGTGTCGTCCAGCTCATGACGGCCGGGCACGCCCCCCGTGTGGAAGTGTCCGATGTGCTGCGCGTGCTGGCGGATCGTGCGGATGACGTCGCCTTCCATGATCTGCATGTGGTAGATGTCGTAGAGCAGCTTTACCCGTGGTGAGCCGACGCCGTCGATGATGGTGGCCCCAAAGGCTGTGCGGTCACCCTGATAGTCTTTGTGGTCGACTTTGCTGTTCAGCAGCTCCACGCAGATCGTGACGCCGGCCTTTTCGGCGGCCGGCGCAATGCGCCGCAATCCCGTGATGCACGCCCGCGTGGCCTGCTCGTCAGTTCGACCTTGCCGGTTCCCGAACATCGCGATGAGGTTCGGCACGCCGTGCTGGGCGGCGCTGGGGAGCGCTTTCTCGAGCTCACCCACCAGGAGATCGTGGTTTGCGGGATCGTTGAATCCGCGCGGAATGAAGTCGTCGCGGATCGCCGCGTAGCCCATCGAGCAGACGAGCCCATTTTGACGGACGACCGGCCAATCTTCGGACGCGAGGAGATCGATCCCGGCGAGACCCATTTCCTTGCCGGCCTTGCACAGATCCGGCAACGGGATGTCGCGATAGCACCAGCGGCTCGCGGACTGCTTGAGGCGGCCGGCCGAACGAGCTGCCGGCCGCGCAGCCGCGGCAACGGTCGGACCGCCCAGCGCCCCGACGGCCGCAGCAGCAGCCGCCAGACTCACCAATACTTCACGACGGGTGACCGTCGGGCTGTCCGACCGTTTATCCCTCTCGCCCATCAAAACTCCAGCTGCTTCAGATAGTTGTAGCTCACCGCCACGTCCTGGAATCCCTGCGGCGGGTTGTCGTGCTCGACAAAGAAGTGCTTGATGCCGGCTTGATCACGCTTCGCGAAGATGCGCTTCCAATCGATCTTCCCCTGACCCACGTCGGCCATCTTGTACTCGGGCGCCGGGCCCCCGTCCTTCACATGGACCAGCGGCACGCGGCCCGGCCAGCGCGCGAAATAGGTGAGCGGGTCCTGGCCGGCCTTCGTGATCCAGTAGAGATCGATCTCGAGCTGCACGAGTTTTGGATCCGTGCTCTGCAACAGGACGTCGTAGGGGATCTGCCCGTCCATCTTGGGGAATTCGAAATCGTGGTTGTGATAGGCGAACTGGATCCCGGCGTCGCGCGCCATCTGGCCGGCGTGGTTGAAGACTTGCGCGAAGTTCTTCCAATCGTCGAGCGTCTTACGCCGCTCCTCGGGAATCCACGGCATCACGATGTACTCGTGCCCGATCGTCTTGGCCGTGTCGAGGGCGGTCTTCCACTGGTCGTCATTCATGAACGGGACGTGCGTGGACGGCGCCGTGAGTCCGTGTCGATCGAGCATGGCCTTGATCTCGGCCGGGGGATGGTCGAAGTACCCCGCGAACTCGACCTCTTTGTAGCCGATCTCCGCAATGCGCGCGAGCGTGGCCTCCACGTCTTCTTTCATCTTGTCGCGCACGGTGTAGAGCTGAATGCCGACCTTATCTATACGGGAGCGGGGGGCCGGAAGCCGGGAGCCGGAACACGCGACGGCGACACCCACTCCGGCCATCAGCTCAATGAACTCTCGCCGAGTTGTCCGACTCCCGGCTCCCTGCTCCCCGCTCCGGCTTTTCATAGCTCTCTCCTTTTCATCGCGTCGACGGCGTACGCGGCCGCGCGGGCCGTCAAGGCCATATAAGTGATGGACGGATTCTGACAGGCCGTCGACGCCATGCAGGCGCCGTCGGTGATGAACAGATTCGGGACGTCCCACGACTGATTGTGCGCGTTGAGCACCGAAGTCTTCGGATCCTTGCCCATGCGCGCGGTGCCCATCTCGTGAATCACGAGCCCGGGCGCATTGTCACTCGTGTACGGCTGAATGTCGTGCGCGCCGGCCTCGGCCAGCATCTCGGCCGCGCTGATCGACATGTCGTGCACCAGCGCCTTCTCGTTGTCGCCGTATGCGCAGCTGATGCGCGCGGCGGGAATGCCCCAGGCGTCCTTCTTCTCTTTATCCAGCTCGACGGTGTTCGCCTCGTTCGGCAGCATCTCGCCGAAACCGTAGAAGCTGAAGCCCCAGGGGCCCGGCTTGCGCAGGGACCTCTTGAAGTCGGCGCCGAAGCCCGCCTGCTCCACGCCGCGCCCCCAATCGGACCGCCCGCCGCCGCCTTGGAACCCGTAGCCGCGCACGAACGGCGACTTGCTCTTCACGTTGCGGAAGCGCGGGACGTAGATGCCGTTCGGGCGATTGCCGATCGTCTCCTTATCCGCCGGGCCGTCGATCCGGCCGCTCGCGCCGCCGCCCATGATGTGATCCATGAGGTTCTTGCCGACCTGCCCGCTCGAGTTCGCGATGTCGGAGAGCAGCAGGATGCGCGCGGACTCGATCGTCGAGGCGCACAGGAACACGATGCGGCTCTTGAATTCGAGCGCGTGCTTGGTCTGCCCATCGATGACGCGCACGCCGGTCGCCCGACCCGTCTTGCGGTCATACGTGATGCTCTGCACGACGGAGTACGGCCGCAGCGTCAGCTTCCCGGTCGCCTGCGCGGCGGGGAGCGTCGCGTTCACGCTCGAGAAATATGAGCGGGTGATGCAGCCGCGATGACACGGTCCACAATAGTGGCAGGCGGCGCGTCCATTGTGCGCTTCGGTCAGCACCGCGCAGCGGCCGATGGTCACGATCCGCTCGCCGCCAAAGGCTTTCCCGACTCGATCCCGCACGATCTGCTCGACGCAGTTCAGCGCCATCGGCTTCAGGAACTGACCGTCGGGCAATTGCGGCAACCCTTCGGCCTGCCCGCTGATCCCGACGAACTTCTCGACGTGGTCGTACCAGGGCGCGATGTCGGCATAGCGAATCGGCCAATCGACGCCGACGCCTTCGCGGGCGTTTGCTTCGAAGTCGAGATCGCTCCAGCGGTAGACCTGTCGCCCCCACATGATCGACCGCCCACCCACCTGGCGCCCGCGGATCCAGGAGAACGGCTTGCCTTCGGGTGTGGTGTAGGGGTTTTCGAGATCGTTGACGAAGAACTTCGAGGCCATCTCATCGCACGCGTAACACTGCTGCTGAACCGGCTGGGTCCTGGCGAGTGCTCTGCGGTCGCCCATGCCGCGAAATTTCATTTCCCACATCGGCACGTGCTCGACGTAGTCTTTCTCGGGTACGATCGGCCGTCCCGCTTCGAGCACGAGGGTTTGCAGTCCCCGCTCGGTCAGCTCTTTCGCCGCCCAGCCGCCGGACATGCCGGATCCGATGACGATCGCGTCGTAGGACTTCATGGCTGCTCGAGGGAGTAGCAGGGTTCGTAGCGGCCAGGGACGACGCGGTAGTGGAGCTCCGACGTCGAGCCGACCTCGGACGTGTAGTAGCCGGTCAACGTGAGCCACTTCATAGCCGAGAAGAAGTTCTTCGAGGTATCGCTCTTGGTGTCGCGGAGGCGCGCCAATTCGTAATCGAGGTCTTCGAGGATTTGTGTCTGCTGCTGCGGCGTACCGCCCACGAAGTTTTTCCCGAACGCGGTGCGACTCCGCTCGTCCACGTTGGCGAGTCCGCCGGTGAACATCTGGCGCTGCTCGTCATCCGCCCACTCGGCGAGCATGACGTCGATGAAGGCCGGGACGCCCGCCTCTCGCGCACCCGGCGTGTCGGTTTTGGGAATGATCAGCTCGGCGATGGTGGCAACAGTTTCGTTCTGCTGTGGGGTGAGCGCGCGGAGCGTGCCAGCGCGAATCTTCTGGTGGACGGCGCGTCCCATGGCGAGGAGCTCATCGGGGAGTGCGGCCGTCCCGGCGAGCAGGAGCAGGACTTCACGCCGGTTCATCAACAGTTCCTCGTGAAGAGAGTGCTCTAACTTGGCATGCAAACGGCCGGCTGGCCAATGCAACCTATCGGCGCTGCTGCGCAAACAGCCACTTCACGAATTCATCGGACCCGTACGCCGCATCCCACGAGTTGTGGTTCAGCCCCAACATTTCTGTGTAGCGCACATCGGCGCCCGCAGTCTTCAGCGCCGCGGCCGGCTCGCGCGAGCCGTTCACATTTACAACCTGATCGACTTCGCCGTGAAAGATCCAGATCGGCGTCTTGCCCAGTTTCTGCACCAGGAGCGGCATGATCTGGGCGCTATCTCCCGGAACGACCGGCTGCGAGCCGCGGAACTGGGGAAAGTCGCGGATCCAGCCACAGATGGGCACGACCGCCGCGAACAGCTCGGGATGCCGGTAGGCGATGTACCACGTGCCGTTGCCGCCCATCGACAGTCCCGTGAGATAGACGCGCTTGGGATCGACATGGAATTCGCGCATGGTTTGCTGAAGCGCAGCGACAGCCATGTCAGCGGGCGTGCCGACCCACAGCGAGTCGCGCGGCGCCTGCGGGAACACGACGATCGCCGGATAGCGCGACGGGTTTTGCCGGATCGCGGGCGCGAGACCGACGCTGGTCTGGAGCAGTCCGTCGCTGCCCCGCTCCCCCGCCCCGTGCAAGAACAGAATGGCGGGCCAGCTCGGCTGCGCGGCATAGGTGGCAGGGACATACACCTGATAGTGGTAGGACTGTCCCGCCACGGTGACGGTGCGATCGAGGAATCCAGTCTGTACCGTTTGCGTCGACGCGAGTTGCAGGAGAAGCAATAGCATGGTCATATGCTCCCGAGGTCACGAGACGTTCGCGCCGGCCTCCACGAGCAACTCTCGCAACAGCGAGCGGTGGCAGCGCGATTCATTTTCGCAATAACAACCGACGGAGAAATTGGCGTGCCGCGACAGGGCCGCAAGCAACTCAATGAGATGGCGGGCCTCCGGACGCTTCATCTCGGCGCGATAGCGGCGCGCGTACGTGTGCCAGCGCGCCTCCGTGATCGGCTGTGATTTGATCCAGGAGAACAGCGCGGAACTCGGCGCCAGCTCGGGAACCCAGACGTCGTAGAAGTCGCGTCGCGCGTATTCGGCTTTCGGGACTCCACGGGGCGGACGCCGGACCGTGCCGAGTCTCAGGCCCTCGTTCGAGGCGCGGGCCGTGCCGAGTCTAACGATCCGAATCAGTATCCGTACCCCTCGACGCCGGCCGCCCGCCAATCCGCCGTGTAAAACACGGTCACGGCGGTCCCACCTCCAGAAGCTCGCGCCGAGCGGCCATAGCAGGCGTACGCAACGGGCGAGCCGAGGTACGAGAAGCGCAGTGCGATGAGGTCGTCACAGCCTCCCAGCGTCCAGTGCCGGCCGTCAGCCGTGAGGGCGCGATACCAGTCGGTCAGACCGGCGCTCAGGAATCTCCGAAACCGCGGGGTGATCGGCGCGCTGTCCGGCTTGGCGAGGATCGTACCCAGGAGTGCGGGAATCGGCAGCGGCGGCTGCCTCCCCTGCCACGCATCGACCAGATGCGGCGGCTGCAGCGCGGGCTCGAGTAAACCGGCAATGCCATAGGCGATCGCGCCGACCTGCGCCTCGGCGAGATTGGCGAGCACGATGACGGTCAGGCCCGATCTCGGATAGCGCGCGATGACCGTCTTGAACCCCTGCCACGAGCCGGTATGCGAGATCCGCGGCAGCATGCGCTGGGGCAGCACGTACCAGCCGAACCCGTACGGATACGACGCGCCATCGTTGAGTCGCACCGCCGTCCACGCGGTGTCGAGCAGACCGGCACCCACGACGCGACGACCGTTCAACGCAATCGCCCAGCGCGTCAGATCGCGGACGGTGAAATAGAGCGCGCCGTCGGCGGTGGTGTTGAGCATGGGCGCGACCCATTCCTGATTCTTCAGCTGACCGTCCTCGAGCTGGTAACCGGCGGCGCGATTGGGAACGATGTCGTGCTCGGAGATAATGCGGGAATCGTTCATGCTGAGCGGCCGGAAAACAGAATCGCGCAACAGATCGCCGTAAAAGCGGCCGGTCACCCGATGGATCAGGACGCCCAGCAGCACATAGCCGGTATTGCTGTAACTCCAGCGCTCACCCGGCTGAAAGTCGAGCGGGCGCGACGCCGCGAACTTCACCAGCTCGTCTTCCGTAAAATCCTTGCGATAATCGAACGTGGAATCGGTGTATTCGGCGATGCCGGAGGTGTGCGTCAGCAGATGGCGCACGGTGATCCCGCGCCACACATCTCGACCTTCGGGAAACCAGCGCACAACCGAGTCGTCGAGCCGCAGCCGGCGATTGACGACGAGCATCTCCACGAGCGCGGCCGTGAATTGCTTGCCCATCGATCCTGACTGGTAGACGGTGCTGTCCGAGGCAGGCACGCGCAGCTCGACGTTGGCAAGTCCGTAGCCGCGCGACACCAGCACCCGATCGCCCTGCAGCACGGCGAGCGACAGGCCGGGAACGTGCTGCCGCTCCATCTCGGCCTGGACGAAACGACTGATCGCCGCTGTGTCGCCCTGAACGAGGAAGAGCGAAAGCAAGAGGAGATTCATCGCTCAGCGCGGATCGTACGCGCCCCAGGCGCCGCGGAGGACGTCACTGATTTCGCCCAGCGTCGCGCGCGCGCGAACCGCCTCGAGAATCGGCTCCATGAGCGGGGCCGCGGCATCGCGGGCTGCCGAGTCGAGCGTGGCGAGCCGCCGTTTCACGCTTCCCGCATCCCGTTTCCCACGCAGCTCCGCAAGACGCCGGCGTTGCTGATCCGCGAGCCGGGAGTAGTCGGGCGCAACGGTCGCCGGCGCCGCTTCGCCGGTCACGTACTCGTTGACGCCAACCACGACCCGTTTCCCCGTCTCAATCGCGCGCTGCTGTTCGTACGCGCTGCGCGCGATCGCCTCCTGGAAGTAGCCACGCTCGATCGCTTTGACGGATCCTCCCCCAGCCTCGACCTCTTCGACCAACTGCCGGGCAGCGCTCTCGAGCTTGTCGGTCAGGCCCTCCACGTACTCGCTGCCGCCGAGGGGATCGACCACGTCCGGCACGCCGGTCTCGTGCGCGAGCAGCTGCTGGGTGCGGAGTGCCAGCGTCGCGCTGCGTTCGGTGGGCAGCGCCAGCGCTTCATCATAGGAGTTGGTATGCAGCGACTGCGTGCCACCCAGGACCGCGGCCATCGCCTGAACGGCGACGCGAACGACGTTGTTGAGCGGCTGCTGCGCGGTCAGTGTGGCGCCGCCGGTCTGCGTGTGAAACCGCAGCCGTGCGGCGGCATCGCTGGCATTGAACTTCTCCTTCATGAGACGCGCCCACAGCCGCCGTGCCGCGCGAAACTTGGCGATTTCTTCGAACAGATTGCTGTACGCGGCGAAGAAGAAGGACAGCCTGGGGCCCAGCTCGTCCACCGAGACTCCGACGGACGACGCACGACGCACGTATTCAAGGCCGTTCGTGAAGGTGAAGGCCAGCTCCTGGACCGCCGTAGCGCCCGCCTCGCGCATGTGATAGCCCGAGATCGAAATCGGATTGAAGCTCATGCTGTTGCGCGACGTAAACCGGAGAATGTCGGCGATGAGCCGGAGCGAGGGCTCGGGAGGATAGATGTACGTGCCGCGGGCGATGTACTCCTTGAGAATGTCGTTCTGCAGCGTGCCCTGAAGCTTGGTGAGGGCGACTCCCTGTTCCTCTCCCACCACGACATACATCGCGAGCAGGATCGCGGCGGTCGCGTTGATCGTCATCGACGTGGACACGCGATCGAGCGGAATGGCGTCGAATAGCCGCGCCATGTCGTCCACGCTGTCGATCGCCACACCGGCCCGGCCGACTTCGCCCTCCGCCATCGGATGATCCGAGTCGTATCCCATCTGGGTGGGCAAGTCGAACGCGACCGAGAGGCCCGTCTGCCCGGCCTCGAGGAGGTGCTGAAACCGGTCGTTCGTTTCCTCCGCCGTTCCAAAACCCGCGTATTGGCGCATCGTCCACAGCTTGCCGCGGTACATCGTGGGATAGATACCGCGGGTGAACGGCCATTCGCCCGGAAGCGGAGTGCTGGTCTCCGTCATCGCGACTCGGCGAGCACCGCGCTCGCGAATGCGACGTCTTGCTTCGATCCGATGATGAGCGGCGTGCGCTGGTGCAGCTCCGTGGGCGCGACGTCGAGGATGTCCTGGCCGAGGCCGTCGATCGCGGCGCCGCCCGCTTGCTCGACGACGAAGGCCAGCGGAGCTGCTTCATAGAGCAGCCGCAGTTTGCCCTGCGGCGCGTTGGTATCGGCGGGATACAGGAACACGCCGCCCGACATCAGGTTGCGGTGGATATCCGCGACCAGCGACCCGATGTAGCGCGCGTTCTTGGCCTCGACCCGTCCATGATCGCCATTCTTGAACGCGCCGACGACGCGTTGAATTCCGGGCGCCCACTTGTTCCAGTGACTCTCGTTGACGCTGTAGTACTGGCCTACGGCGGGTGAACGAATGTCGGGGTGCGACAACAGGAACTCGCCGATGGTGGGATCGAGCGTGAAGCCGTGCACGCCCTGCCCCGTGGTATAGACCAACATCGTGCTCGAGCCGTACAGGATGTAGCCCGCGGCGATCTGCGCGCGACCCTTCTGCAGACAGTCGGCCAGCGATCCCGGACCGCGCTTGGTCGCATTGCGGCGGTGAATCGAAAAGATCGTCCCGATCGAGACGTTCACGCCGATATTGCTCGAACCGTCCAGGGGATCATAGAGCAGCACGTATTTCCCGCTGCGGCGATCGTCGCGCACCTGGACCGGGATTGGCTGCTCTTCCTCCTCCGAGGCGACGATGCACACGCGGCCGGTATGCTCCACGCTGTGGCGCACGGTATCGTGGGCGAACACATCCAGCTTCTGTTGCACCTCACCCTGCACATTGGTCGTGCCGATTTCACCGAGGATGTCGGTGAGTCCCGCGCGCCGCACCTGGCGCGAGATGATCTTGGCGGCGAGGCACAGATCGTACAGCAGGTTCGACAGTTCCCCGGTCGCCTCGGGGTGCAGTCGCTCCTGCTCCATGATGAAGCGCTCAATCGTGATGACGGAGGTCTGTGCTTGCGAGCGTGCCATTACTCGAGACGGTGAAGGTGATGGTGCCCCGCTCATCCGTGCGGAGCACGGTGACCCCGTGTGTTCGCAGCCGGCCAAGAGTCTCCGGCGCGGGATGGCCGTACCGATTCCTCGCGCCGACGCTGATCACCGCGTCCTCCGGCCGCAGCTCGTCGAGCCAGCGATCGGAGGTCGCGCCGCGCGACCCGTGGTGCCCGACTTTCAACAGCGCGACGTGACCCACGTGGCCCGCAAGATGCGCCTCAGTCGGCATCCCGGCATCTCCCGCGAGGAGCAGCCGCGTACCGCCATAGGTCACGAGCAGCACGACCGACTCCTCATTGATGTCGGTCTGGCTCGCCGCCCAGGCCGAGTCCGGACTCAGCACATCTATCGTCACGCCATCCAGCTCGAGCCGGTCACCGCTTCGTGCCGGACGCCACTCGGCACCGTCGCTTTCCACGGCGCCGAGGAACCCTAGATACCCCGGATCCGGCACGGGCTCCCCGGGTTCGAGCACGAACGCCGGGTCGAACACGTCGAGCACCGCCGGCAACCCGCCGAAATGATCGAGGTGCGCATGCGTCGCGACGATCGCGGCCAGCTGCGTCGCCCCGTGACCGCGCAACCAGGGGACCACGACCCGGCGCCCGGCATCGCCCTGCGGCCCCTTCGGCCCACCGTCGATCAGGAGCCAGCGACCGGCCGGACTCCGCAGCGCAATCGCGTCGCCCTGGCCAACATCAAGGAAACTTACGGTCAAGCAACGACAGTCTGAAAGGCGCGGAAAGGCGCGGAACAGCGCCGTGAGCGAGAGGATAGCCGCGGTGAAGCTCGCTCGTGCGGCGATCGTCCAGCGCCGGCGCGGCGTGTTCCAAAGCCACCACGCGAGCACGAGGATGCCCGACCACACCGCGGCCGCCCGGGGACCGGCGATCATGATGAAATGGCCGCCGGGCAGAGCGGCCGCGGTCTTTGCGACGAGATCGAGCAGGGCCAGGCACAGGCCCGCTCCCGCCGCCAGCCAGGTCGAAGACACGAGGAGTGAAACCATGAGGCCCGGCACGGCAAGACCCGCCAGGGGAATCGCCGCGAGATTGGCGATCACGCCGATCGGCGCCACGGTTCCGAAGGCGTACGCCGTGATCGGCGCGGTGATCAATGTCGCCGCGGCAGCCGGAGCCAGCAGCCGCACGATCTTCGATTGTCGCTCGGTGGCGCGCCCGGCCCAGATCACGGCGGCGACGGCACCCACCGACAGCCACGCCCCCACCGACTGCACCGCCCACGGATCACCCAGCATGACGCACAGCGCCGTCAGGGCGACGAGGCCTCGTGGCGCGACGATGCGCTGCCGCAGCCTCGCGACGTCGAGACCGATCAGCATGGCTCCGGATCGTGTGGCGGGAGCCGGGAAACCGAGCAACCAGATATAGCCGAGCATGACGGCGGTGCCGGCCAGGAAGCGGGCGCGGGCGCTGAGGCGCAGCCGGACCAGCAGGACGTTGAACCACGCGGCGAAGAACGCGACATGGAGTCCCGAGATCGACAGCAGGTGCGCCAGTCCTGAGCGCGCGTAGCGCTCGCGCAGCTCGGCGTCCAGCTCGGTTCGTCGGGCGATGACGAGCGCGTCCACCAACGGCGCCCGCGTTCCGAACAGGGCGTGACTGCGCTCGGCGACGCGATCGCGCAGCGCACCGCGGCCCCGAGGTGTGGCATCGAGTGCACGCACGCGCCGCGCGACGAGCACACCGCTCGCTTCGTCGCCCAGGAAGCGCCCGGCCACTACCCACGTGGTCCCTCCGTGCGCCGCATGCGCTTCGGGCCACCGAATCGTGAGTGCCCCGCCGCACGGCCCGCCGCGTACCATACCTTCCGCGACGCCGCCCGAGGCCGCGACGGGGTCGGTGAGTTGGACGACAGCGGAGCGTGTGGCGGCCGTTCGACTCCACAGACCCGCACACGACGCACGCTGTTCGCGCACCGCGGCCCCGCCCCAGAGCACACCAGCGACCAGCATGACCCCGAGCGCTGCGCCGAGCGGAGCGCGACGAAGCAGCAGCGCCGCTGCACACAACACCAGCAGCGCCGTTACACGCAGTTCCACGCCGTGGAGCGCCGCGGCTAGCCCCGCGGCGAAACCAATCGTGAGATAGAGGATTGGCGGGCGCACGCCCGCCTCAGACTAGAGCTGCGTGGGTTTCACGCCGCAGCGAGGCGCGAGCGCAACCTTGCGGAAGCCTTCGAGCAATACGACGTCGAGCTTCGCCTTCTCGCCGTCGCTGTGCAGCGTCAACTCGGTGAGAATCTCGCCTTGACGGGTGGAGACGTAGTGCGGAGCCAATCGATTGAGCGTGAACACCAGCACGTCGCCGCGGCATACATCGCAGCCGCAGAATCCGGGAAACGCGTCGCGCAGGCTCTGATACTCGCGCTGCGCGACTTCCAACGTCACGTTGGTGACGGACACGCGGCGAGCTCCTCGATCGGCCAGGCGGTAAAGGTCGAGCCGGTCGTTCCCGTGAGCCGCACGCGGCGGTAGGTCCCGATCCACGCAGCCGGGCCCTCGAGCAGCGCGATCTTGTTCGTGCGCGTGCGCGCCTGTAGCAGCGCGCCCCGCTTCGCCGGGCCTTCGACGAGCACCTCGTGCGTCGTCCCGACGAGTCCGATGTTCTTCCGCCTGGCGATGCGGCGGACCAGTTCGATGAGCCGGCCGATCCGTGCGGTCTTGAGCTCCTCCGGCACGTGGTCCTTGATTCGGACCGCGGGCGTCCCCTCGCGGACTGAATACTTGAACGTGTAGGCGTCGTCGAATGCGACCTGCTCGACCAAGGACAGCGTTTCCTGGAAGTCCGCCTCGGTCTCACCGGGAAAGCCCACGATGATATCGGTCGAGAGCGCAACGCCCGGCACTGCGGCGCGGAGCGCGGCGACGACGTCCACATAGCGCTCCCGATCATAGCGCCGCAGCATCCGCCTGAGCGTGCGCGAGCTCCCGCTCTGCACCGGCAGATGCACGTACTCGCACACCGCCGGCGTGGTCGCCATGGCGTCGAGCACGCGCGGTGTGAAGTCGGTGGGATACGGCGACGTAAAGCGCAGGCGTCGAATCCCGTCCACCGCCCCGACCGCGCGCAGCAGGTCGGCGAAATCGTGTTCGCCATCGTGATAGCTGTTGACAGTCTGGCCAAGCAGCGTGACCTCGGTAGTGCCCGTCTCCGCGAGTCGACCAACTTCGCCCGCCACATCGGCCAACTTGCGGCTGCGCTCCGGGCCACGCGTCATCGGAACAACGCAGAACGTGCACCGATAATCGCAGCCCCGTTGCACCGTCACGAATGCGGAGATGGGGTTGTCGCGCACGGGAGGAACGTCCTCGTAGTGCTCCCAACCCTGGAACGCGACATCGGCGGCGCGCTCGCCCTCCCGAGCCCGCGCGATCAGCTCGGGAAGACCGCGATAGCCATCGGGACCGATGACCAGGTCCACCTGCGGCACACGCTCGAGGAGCTTGGGACCGAGCCGCTGCGCCATGCAACCCACGACGCCGAGGACGTCACCGGGCCGCTTGTAGCGCTTGAGCTCGCCCATGCGGCCGAGCACCCGCTGCTCCGCATGGTCCCGGACGGCGCACGTGTTCACGAGCAGCACGTCCGCTTCGACCGGATCGTCGGTGCGCACGTAGCCCTCGCGGCCCAGGACGCCGAGCATCAGCTCGGAATCCGAGACGTTCATCTGGCAGCCGTAGGTCTCGATATAGATGCGGCGCATCGTCAGTTGACCGTCACCTCGAAGCGGGGACGCCCGTCCCACAGTTCGCTATCAAGATAGACACTCAAATAATCTTCCGTCATCACCTCGAGCTGGGCCTTGATCCGGCCCGTCACCACCCCGTCGGCGCGTTGCCCCAGGCGGCGCGCACGATAGGCGGCCGCGTTCGCCTCGCCAAGCTCCCGCAGCTCGCGCGCCCGGGCGCGAATCACCTCGGGACCCACCTGACCGGCGAGCTTTGCGGCGGGCGCGTCGGGGCGGACCGAAAAAGGGAAGACATGCAGATACGTGAACGGCAAGGCGCGTAGCAGCGCGAGTGAGGCGCGGTGATCGTCATCCGACTCGCCGGGAAACCCGGCAATGACGTCGGCGCCGAGCCCGAACACGGCCATCCGCTCGGCGAGCCACTCGATCCGCGCGCGATAGCTCTCCGCCGTGTACCAGTGCCGCCCCATGCGCTTCAGCACGCGGTTGGAGCCCGATTGCAGCGGCGCGTGTAGATGTGCGGCCAGATGGCGTGGCGCGCCAATGAGGAGTCGCGCGAGTGTGTCGTCGACTTCGGTGGCTTCGACGCTGGACAAACGGAAGCGAACGTTCGGCACGCTTTCGATCAGGGCTTCGACCAGCTGTCCGAGCGAACGCACGACGCACGAGGCATCACGCACGTCCGTGCCATACGTCCCGATATGCACACCGGTCAGCACGATCTCCGCGTGGCGCTCGGCCAGCCCCCCCGCTTCCTCTATAAGGTCGGCAATCGGACGCGAACGGTTCGCGCCTCGCGCCAGGGTCGTCGCGCAAAACGTGCAATGCTCGTCGCAACCATCCTGGATCTTTAATAACGCACGGGATCTGGTAACAGCAGGTAGGGGCGCAGCATGCTGCGCCCCTACTCGCGAAGCGACGCCGGCCGCCTTGAGCACAGCGTCCGGATCCGCGTTCGCCACCACCGCCTGCACCGACGGCAACGCCGCGATGGTGCCGTCGTCGAGCGCCGCGGCGCAGCCCATGACGATGGTGCGCGCGTCACCGCTCTTGGCGATGTGGCGCACGAAGCGCCGGAGCTTGACTTCGCTTTCACCGGTGACCGTACAGGAATTGACGACGGCGAGATCGGCCAGCGCAGGATCATCCACTACCACCGCACCGCTCGCGCCGAATGCCTCGCGCACGCGCTCGGTGTCGTACTGATTCGCTTTGCACCCGAAGGTATGGAAGTAAACGTTCACGGCCGCACGGTCAGCCCCAGCAACATCGTCCACAAGTGCTCTTTCATTCCCGTTCCGGTGCGCTCGAGCCGCTCGACGCCGATATCGATGCGACCCCGGCCGCCGGAGAACTGGCGAGCGACGCCGGCCGAGAGCGCAGACTCCTTCGGAGCCTCACCGACGCCCCACGGCAGCAGGCCCTGGCGCGCGCCAAGTCTAAACGGCGCGCCAAATTTTCCGATTTCGAGACCGGCCGACCAGCTGAAGGTGTCGTGCGAATTCGGCAGGCCCGTCACGGACCAGTTGTTCCACGAGACGGCCCCCGCGAGGCTCGCCTCAGCGCCCGCGCGCCAGAGCAGTCCGCCGCCGTAGCTCACTGGCAGGTCGTGCTCGGCGATCGTCTTCCCCGCGATATCGGACCGAAGCTTCGAATCGGAGCGGGCCCATCCGGACACGCGCAGGGCCTGGAACAGATCGAGTAACACACTGACTGACGCCCCGTTCGCGCCGTACGCGACTTCGCTTCGCGATGTCGACGACCGGTACAGCGTGTCCCCAAATGTCCGTTGGGCGACCTCGCGGGTCGAACCGCTGAGCCGATGCACCCCGCCACCGATGGTGAGATGCCTGCCCAGTCTGGCCGCCAGCGCCACACGCAGGTCGGTGATGGCGCCGTCACTCGTGATCTCATCGGTGACGGGCTGCGGCACACCGCCGATGTCGATCGTGTCCTTGATCAGCACGCCGTAGCTGCGATCGAGATAGGTCGTAAATCCGCCACCAATGGTGATCCGGCGGGTCAACGGCCCGACGACGACCAGGGATGGAAAACGGGTCTCTTTCAGCGAAGACTGCGTCCCGCCGGTGGGATCGACGGTGCGCCACGAGGTCGTCAGCGCGATATTCGCGCTCAGGCGGCGAACATCGGCGAGGACCGCGTCGGTCAGTGGCGAAAACGGATCGAACGGCGCGAACGCCCCGCCCGTGGCTCGCGCCCGAGCACTTTCCGACTTGCCCGGCGTCCCCAAGCCCTGGATTCCGAACTGTGAGCTCTGGGCGGCGATCACCGAAGGCCCGACCACGAGCAGCAATGCCGGGAGCGCGAGCGCGCGATGGAGCGGCGTCATGGTCGCCCAAACGCATAGCGGGTCACATACGTCACGCGCAACGCCGGTCGAAATGCGGGCGCGCGCGACGAGTAGAATCGCGCTTCGGTGTAGGACGCGGCTTCCGGACGCTGGAGCAGAACGAAGGTGGTCACCGCGGCCGTGTCGAGCGTCCAGGCGCGGACCATGCTCGTCAGCTCGAGCCGCACGGTATCGGTGGACCCGATATGTATGACGACGCTATCGGTGAACAGCGATCCTGTATTCACCGGCGATTTCGCGCCCAGATCGCCGAGCACCGGGTAGGCGACGATCCGGAAGGAGTCGCTCGGCGTTCCCTGCACCGCGTTGGCGGGGACGAGCAGCAGCGTGGCGCGCACGACGTCGATCGAGTCGTGCAGGAACTTCGGCAGCGCGACGCGCACCACGGCTCGTGCTGACGGGACACCGCCAATCGCCAGATTGGAATCGATCGCCGGCGTCGGCGGGTTGAAGACAAAATTATCGAAGCGCGGCGGCACGATCTTGTCCTTGGAGGCCACGCTGTCGGGCGTCGCCGAGACAGTGTCGGGGATCGTGTAATGATAGAACCAGCGCAACAGCGGGCTGTCGGTGCCCGATTCCGACGAGCCCAGACCGACGCTGGCGAATGAATCGGCCGCGACGCGCCAGCCGAACGCCAGGCGTCCGGTGTCGGCCGCGCTCAGCGGCGCCTGCACCGTATCGAGCTTTACGTAGATGAGGAGCGTCGAGTCGATCTGCGTGAGCAACACGTTGTCGTCCGGATCGACGCGTATGGAGTCGATGCACACGGGACAGAGATTTCGCCAGTAATTCACCACCGCCGTGTCGGTCGCGCCGGGCGCCCCGAGCAGATGGCTGACATCCACGCTGTCTACGGGTGCGGCGACGAAATACGGATCGAGCGAGGCGAAATCGGACGTGGAATCCACCGTCACCGGCAATCGATAGACCCGCAGCTTCAAGCCGGTCGTGTTCTTGGGCCGCTTCACGATCACGAACCGGAGCCGGAGCGAGTCCACGACCTTCGGCACGGTGGTCGTATCGCCCACCTTCGCCTGGATCCGCGGCATGATGGTATCGGTCGAAAAGAACGCGCGGCTGTCCACCACACCCGGAACGTCGGTGGCGGTCAGCTCCAACGCATGGAAGCTCTGCACGTAGCCGCGGAAGGAAGAGTCGCGCTCGATGATGGTGGCAAAGACGCTGTCGTGCGCCTGGATCGAGCTCCCGGGACAGAAATCGGGACACACGCCGGGCGCCGTCGGCTGCTCGGTACATGCAGCCGCTGCGATCAGCAGAAAGGAGAACAGGCGCCGCTTCACCGGTCCAACGACTCCTTCGTAAAAGCGTCAGGCAACAGCGCCGCCAGGGTCCACCGTTTCTCGGTGGTGCGACCGACCGCGCGCACTTCCAGATCCAGACCGAATTCGGCCAGCAGCTGGCGACAGGCGCCGCAGGGCGCCGCCGGCGGATCGACG
>WNEN01000007.1_pt1 | contig 42111 bp, 44 predicted proteins | sample 5399951 | NCBI WGS metagenome assembly WNEN01 (sample SAMN13153327, study PRJNA577476) | soil metagenome | isolation source: 20 cm grassland meadow soil 5 days after 1st rain plot 2 | place: USA:California | collected 2015-09-21
TAACGTGGCGCACGACACAGGGAGCAACGGGGTGAATCGACAGACTGGAGGCGTGACGACCCTCGCCGTTCACGACACGGCACGCCATCCCGTTCGATCCAACGCGCCACTGCCCCCCCCGCTCCCGCCCCCGCCGCCGACGTCGGGAATCGATCCGGCGAAGGCCGATCAGCTGCTGACGGCCCTGATTGAAGCTCCGCCGGCCGTCATCCGGGATTCCGCGACGAGGATCTACGACACACCCGGAGTGAGCCGTGGTGACCGGGCGTTCGCGGCCTGCATGATTGCGAGGGCCGAAGAAGATCTCGGCAATCACGCGAATGCCGTGCAGTGGGCGAACCGCGGACTGGCGATCAATTCACAGTTGTCGTCGTGCCGGACGGTGATTCAACCGGGAGGGTCGTAGCGCCGCATGTTCGGACGCAACAAGGCCGTGCGCGTCGAGGTCTTCGCCAAGACCGATCTGGGTCGCACGCGCGATCACAACGAGGACCGCTTCCTCGTCGCGGATCTTTCGCGCAAATCGGCGTCGCTGCTGCCCGAAGTGCGCCAGCACGACATCGGCCCGCGCGGCACCCTGCTCGTCGTGGCGGACGGCATGGGCGGCGCGGCGGCCGGCGAGGTCGCCAGCGAGATGGCGACCGATACGATTTACGCACATCTCGTGAAGACGTGGAACGCCGAGGACGAAGTCACGCCGCAGCGCTTCGCCTATCGGCTGAAAGAGGCGGTGGAAGTGGCGAACGCGAGCATCCACGCGCATGCGAAGGCGCATCCCGAAGTGCGCGGGATGGGCACCACCACAACGGCCGCCGGCGTCCTCAACGATCACCTCTATCTCACGCAGGTCGGTGACAGCCGCGCCTACCTGATTCGCAACGGGCAGGCGCATCAGATCACGAAGGATCAGTCGCTGATGCAGCGGCTGGTCGAGGCCGGGGAGCTCACCGAAGAAGAGGCGGCACAGAGCGAGCGGCGCAACATCATTCTCCAGGCGCTCGGTCCCGATCCCAAGGTCAAAGTCGATCTCACGCATCAGGAGGTGCGGCGCCGCGACGTCCTGGTGCTCTGCTCCGACGGGCTGTCCGGACAGGTAAAGAAGGAAGAGATCGCCCAGGTCGTGAGCACGACACCGGACCTGAGCGCGGCGTGCGACAAGCTCATCGCGATGGCCAACGAGCGCGGCGGCCCCGACAACATCACGGTCGTGATCGCGCGCTTCGACGGCGATGGCCTGCGTTTCTCCGACGGCGGCCCGCAGGACGACGTGGGACATCAGGTCTACCCGCTCATCGACACTGAGACGAGCACGGAGCCGGTGCCGGTGTACAAGGGCAGCCGGCCGCCGGTGCCCAACCGGGAGAAGAACAGCTCGGGCACGCGGGTCATCGTGCTCGCCGCGCTTGCCGTCGCCGCCATCGTCGTCTGGTACCTCACGCGGAATCAGTGAAAGCCCAATTCAAATTCTTGTCGGGCGCCCGCGCGGGACAGAGCGAAACCTTCCGCAAGGGCTACATCGGGCTTGGCCGTCATCCGCTCTCGGATGTGCGGTTTGATGCGGAGCGCGATCTCGACGTCTCCTCGCGCCATGCCGCGGTCGTGCGCAAGGCGGAAGGCTTTGTGCTGCAGGATCTGGTGAGCCGCAACGGCACGTTCGTCAACGGCACGCGCATCAGCGGCGATACGGTCCTGAAACGCGGCGACGTCATCGGTTTCGGTTCGAATGGTCCCGCGCTGGAATTCCAGGTTGTCGAGAGCGACGAGGACACGACCGCGTCCGCGGAAGCGCTGGCGGAGCGTGTGTCCTCGCCGCGGGACGTGATGCCTGCCGCGCGCGCGTCCGCCGCGCCGCGCGCCACCGGGCCACGCCAGAGCACCGGCGTGCGCATTGCGGCCGAAGTAGCGCGCCAGACGGCGCACCTCCGGCGCGCGACCAAGATCCTGATCGTGCTGCTGCTCTTCGTCGGCACGGGCTTCACCTGGATGCAATGGGACGGGCGCCGGCGCACGAACGAGCTCCTGCAGCTGCAGCAGCGCGCCGACAGCCTCAGCGCCGCATCGCACGCGTTGACGGCACAATTCCAGACCGAGCTGCAGGGCGTGCGTGTGGCGCTGCATGCCTCGCAGGACGAGACGGCGCGGCTGCGTCGCGAGCTGGCCGGTTCCAGCGGCGACGCGTCATCGGTCGCCCGGCTCCGCCGGGAGCTGGATGCGGCGGAGCGACGGCAACGCGCGCTGGCCGGCGCCGTGGGCGGCGTCGATTACCGCGCGATCTCGCACAAGAATCAGGATGCGGTCGCGATGGTGCTGGTCGAGTACGCCGACGGCGAGCGGTACAGCGGCACCGCGTTCGCCGTAGACTCGCAGGGCACGATGGTTACGAACAAACACATCCTCGTCGGTGAGGACGGCACCAAGACGCCGCGCCGGCTCGGCGTGATCTTCTCGGGTAGTACGCAGTTTTGGCGCGCCGACGTGATCGGCGTGTCGATGGAGACCGATGTCGGTGTGTTCCGTGTAACGATCAAGGGCGGCACTCCCCGTGTGGCGGGCCTGGCCCGGACACGCGAAGGGCTCGAGCGCGGCGACCCGGTCGCCATTCTGGGCTATCCGCTGGGGTTCGATCTCCCGATGGAGGCGCAGGGAGGCCAGCCGATCGCCGAGCCGACGCTGACCGTGGGGACCGTGAGCAAGTCGCTGTCCTCGGTCGTGCAGGTTGACGCGTACGGCGCCCCGGGGTCGTCGGGGAGTCCGATCTTCGATCGTGACGGCAAGGTCATCGCGGTGCTGTACGGCGGAGAACGCGAATCGAACGGCAAGATCATCTTCGGCGTGCCGGCATATCAAGTAGCGGATTATCTCAAGACCCTCAACCTGGCGCGCTAACATGCACACGATTGCCCTGCTGTTCGTCATCGCATTCCAGGACACGAGTTCGTTTGAAAAGCACGAGGCGATGGTCCCGATGCGCGACGGCGTGAAGCTTCACACCGCGTGGTACGCGCCGCGCAATCCAAACGGCCCGCTCCCCATCATCTTCTCGCGCACGCCCTACGGCATCGAGCACGCGGACCGCGCGTTCGGCAGCTACTTCGAGGCGCTCGTCCGCGACGGCTACATCTTTGCCTTCCAGGACATCCGCGGCCGGTTCGGCTCCGAGGGGAAGTTCGTGATGCAGCGCAAGCCGGACCACCGGGCGACGCGCGCCGGCGACGAAAGCACCGACGCCTACGACACGATCGAGTGGATGGTGCACAACATCCCCAACAACAATGGGCGCGTCGGGATGCTGGGGATTTCGTATGATGGATGGACGACGGGCGAGGCGCTGATCGATCCCCATCCCGCGCTGCGCGCCGCGTCGCCGCAGGCCTCGCCGGACGACATGTTCCTGAACGACGACTTCCACCATCAGGGGGCGTTCCGGCTCAGCTACGGCTTCGAGTATGCCGTGCTCACCGAGGCCGCCGATACCAACAGCGCGTTCGACTTCGGCCGCTACGACACATACGACTGGTACCTCGAGCTGGGGCCACTCAGCAACGTCAATGGCCGGTACGTCCACGGCAAGCTGCCCAGCTGGAATAATTTCGCGGCGCATCCCAACCACGACGACTTCTGGAAAGCGCAGGCGCTCTCGACGTATCTCCACAGCACGACCGTGCCGACGCTCAACGTCGCGGGATGGTGGGACCAGGAGGATTTCGTCGGGCCGGTTCAGATCTACGAAGCGATGGAGCCGAGCGACTCGGCGCACAAGAACTTCCTCGTCGTGGGCCCGTGGAATCACGGCGGCTGGGCCGGCGGGACCGGGCGGCAGCTCGGCAACATCGACTTCGCGAGCAACACCGGCGAGTACTTCCGCGACAGCGTGCAGGCGCCGTTCTTCGCGTACTACCTCAAAGACAAGGGTTCGCTGAATCTGCCGGAAGCCCTCACGTTCGAGGCGGGCGGCAACACCTGGGTTCGCAACGATGCCTGGCCCGCCCAGGCCGGGGTGACGCACCGCAAGCTGTACTTCCGCGAGAATCGCGGCCTCGGCTTCGACGCGCCCGTGAGTCAGACGTCCGCGTTCGACAGTTACGTCTCCGATCCCGCCAACCCGGTCCCGTATCGCAATCGCCCGGTTCAGCCGACCTACTACGCCAAGGGCAGCGGGTGGTACACGTGGCTGCTCCAGGACCAGCGCTTCGTGGATCACCGGCCCGACGTGCTGAGCTGGGAAACGCCGCCGCTCGAGAGCGACGTCGTCATCCGCGGCGCGATCAGCGCGCATCTGTTCGCGAGCACCACGGGCAGCGATGCCGATTGGGTCGTCAAGCTGATCGACGTATTTCCGGAGAATTACGAAAATGCCTCAGCGCCGCGCGTGACCGGCGGATATGAGCTCATGGTCGCCAACGACGTGTTGCGGGGGAGATTCCGCGCCGGGTTCGAGCAGCCGCAGGCGATCGTGCCCAATCGCGTGCTCGAGTACACGGTCGATCTGCACACGCAGGATTATCGGTTCGTAAAGGGACACCGCATCATGGTCCAGGTGCAGAGCACCTGGTTCCCCATCATCGACCGCAATCCCCAGACGTTCGTGCCGAATATCTTCGAAGCGACGGTGGCGGACTTCAAGACGGCGACGCAGCGGATCTATCGCTCGAAAACGCAGAGCTCGTACATCGAGCTGCCGGTGTACGAGGGGCACTGATTGTGACGTTTTACTGCTTCAACCGCTCCATAAATCGATCCGCCACATCCTGCGACGCCACCCGCGCCAACACGTTGACGAGCGTGTCCGTGTCTTTGACACGGGCCGCAATGACCGCCTGGAGAAACCGCATGAAGACCGACTCGCCGAGCTCGGTCTCGAGCTGGTGGAGCACGACCGGACCCTTACGGTAGAACATTCCCGGCGCCAAACGCGGCGCGGCTGCACGATCGAATCCATAGATGGGCGGAAGGCCCTGACTTTGCTGCTCCTTTTCCCGCATCAACGCGTCGAACACCATCGGCCCACTCAAGCTTCTGATAGCCATCATTGCGGTGTACTCGGCGAAGCTTTCGTTGAGCCAGGCCTCGCGGCGACCTGCCTGTAACCACCAGTGGTGCGACAGCTCGTGCGCGACGTAGTGCAGATCGTCGCCGGTGTTCCGCCCCTTGGTCATCACGAAATAGCCGTTGCGCGCGTACCCACCTTGCCCTTCGACCGAATACGGCCGAACCACCGCCGTGACGCGCCGCAACGGATCCGCCGTGCCGAGGAGCCGATTGAGGAAGTCTAGTGAATGGCGGATGTGAGCGAGGAGCGCTGGTGCGTTGTCTTCGGCCGGATTGGTGGACGCGATCCGCAAGTCGTAACCACCCGCGGTGTCGGCCACGATCCTGATATTCGGACTGAACACGAGATCGATGTCGATGTCCGGTGTCGTGGAGGTGACCAGCCAATCGTCTTCAGTCTTCCGCACCGAGCCGTTGCTCACGAGCTCTGACGTGCGCAGGTCGCTGCGCACGATCATGTGATAGGTGAAACGGCGTGACGTAACGTTCGGAGGCACGGGAAACCAGAGGTTGTCGAGTCCCAGCTCCACGTAGGCGTGCGCGCTGTCCCAAGCTTCTTCCAGCGGGGCACGATAGACAAAGCGCAGATCGATGCGCTCATGGGACGCGAGTGGGCGCGCGAGCGCGATCGACAGCGTGGGATCCCGGGACTGCCGATCGAAATCGAACGACGTGCAGGTTGCGCACGCGACGGTGTCGAGCTGCGCGCCGCTTGCAAGGTTGAGCCGAACCACCGGCTCGGCGCTATCGCCGGCGACGTAGCTGTAGGTGAGTCGTGCGCTGAACGTCCCCGTCCTCGTAGTGACATTGACTTCACCATCGATACGAGACGGGGACTGCGGGATCGGTCGCGGCGCCGCCGATCGCTGGGAAGTACAGCCGACGAGCAAGCCGGCGACGCATGCAATCAATTTCACTGGAAGATCCTATTGCACGCCAACTCTTCAGGCGCCAAGCCGATCGGTGTCCCGCTGCTTGGCGAGCAGCCGTTCCGTGAAATCCACCCGCTCCTCGAGCTCGGCCACCCGGCTCTGCATCGCTTCGAGATGTTGACGGAGCTCGCCGACTTCCGCCTCGTGTTCCGGTGCTGTGCCACGCCGCGGCCTTCCACCGAAGATCGCCTTGCTGACCTGCGCCGCGATGATGATGATGGCGACCCCGATGGCCCAGCTGGGGATCATGAACATGGTGTGCTAATCTAACGGATTGGCTCGCACTAGAATCGCCGCCCAATACGGCTCCAGCGAACCCCACCGCTGTGTCTGTCCCTACTGAAATAAATGACCAGCGGTCTGCCGCGGAGTTGGTTCAAGCCGAGCGCGCCCCAGAAGCGGCTGTCGGCGGACCTGTCGCGGTTATCACCCAACACGAATACCGAGTCCCGCGGGACCACGAGGGGACCCCAGTTGCGCATATCGGGTCTGTATTCCGTTTCGCGCGCCGGCGGGGTAACGAGATGTCTCACCTGCCAGACAACCCCGCTGCCGAGATCCTCGCGCGCACTCGCCGCTGGGTCTATGAGCTGAATGAAGGGTTCGGCGACAGCTATCCCATTGCGCATGAGCACGCCATCGCGCATCGCCAATGTGTCACCGGGAAGCCCGACGACACGCTTGATGTTCACCAAGTCCGGCCTTGTAGGAAACTCGTGAACGACCACCTCGTTTTCACGAGGGACTTTTCCACGTAACCGCTTTGACGCAAGCACAAAGTCCCCGGAGAGCATCGTGGGTTCCATGGCGTCCGACGGTATTTTATACGCGTCGAGCCAATGCCGTTTGATCTCGTTCTTAACCGCTCCCTGCCAAAAGAACGCGCTCGCGAGAATGATCGCAGCATACCAGTACCAGCGATTGTAGGCCCGCAGCAGGAAAGGTTGGGGCGCGCGAGCCGCCGTTCGGCCGGCGCGTACTAATACGATCACCCACGCGAGAATGGCGATTAATGGCGCAATGAACAGGGCGATGATCGGTGACATATAGAAGAGCGCGATGTTCACGGCCAACAGGGCGTAGAAAATCACGAAGCTTACAAGCCCTACTTCGGGGCGTCCGGCGTACAACTCACCGAGACCAGGCAGAAACAGCGAAAGCACCACCGCCTTCCAGCGAGCGCGCGGACGAGGTGCGGTACGCACGCTACTTATTCTTGCTGCAGCTGCCCGGTGCCCCGACGGTCTGGGACCTGACACCGCCCATCTGCAACCAGCCGGTCTGCCCGGTCGCAGGATCCGTCATGTGCACCCACCACCGTTGCAGCGGTTCACGCATCATCCGCAACGCACCCCAGCCAACGTCGGACTCCTGACCACCCTGCGACCGCACGCGAGCAACCTTCGCCCCCGTATACGTGATGACATCGACTGTGTCGCCGACGGCAAGGCCAGCAGGTTTGCTGGTGTCCGGAACGACTACTGCGATCCCCGGCGGGTGCAGCACCATCGCGCCCTCGTCGGTCTGGACTGCCGCCCCTGAGGCGACCTGGCCAACGCTATCGGCGTCGGGGTTGGGCTCCGAGCGCAGAACGCCGCCGTCGAGCAACGTCCAGTTACCGTACTTGCAGCATTCGTACGGACAGACACCGCGCACGACGTATTCGGCGACGGGCGTCTCGGGCTCCTGAGCCGGATTGGCCGCAAGAGGCGGGGCTGCAGGAGGGGCACCGGAATCGACCGTCTCGGTATCAGCCGGCGGCTGGGATTTCTGGGCGGTTTGGCCACCACAAGCGGCCAGCGCTGCGCCGAGCAGGCTCACGAGCAGGCATGAAACGGCGGTGGGACGCAGTTGCGGCAGCAGCGCCTCCACGCGCTGTCGCAGGATCACCCACTCGGCGACGACCAGGTTCGGCACCCAGCAGAGCCAGGAGATCGTCTGATAGGCGGGCTCGAACGGAATGCCGGCCACCTGACTGAGCGGGAGATAGATGCGCAACGTGACGGCGGCGAACGTGAGTGCGTAGCTCCGGATCATCCAGCGGCGGTGCATCGCTTGATTGCCCGTGCGGATGTAGCGGTATGCCATCCCCGTGCTGAACAGCCACAACGTCGCGAGCAGACCGAACCCCACATGGGTCGGGAGACCGTATTGCGAAATCGTCGCGAGCGCGAGCGCTCCCACGCCGCCGAGCAGCACGCCAACAACATACGTCCTGCCCATCCAGCGATGGAGGTCAATACGCCTGGAGCGCAGCCGGGAATTATGCTGGAACGCCCCCATGGCGAGCGCGATCCCGGAGCCTCCGAGGTGCAGGTATGCGGCGAGCGGCACAATCAGGAAGCGCTGCTGCAGAAAGGGTGGCTGCATTACCGGCATGAACAATACGCCCATGGCGTACGCCGCAATGAGCAGCGCAAGCACGGTCATCACCCACCAGCCGAATCTCGACATCAGGACTCCTCGCTCCAGCGCTTGATCGACTCCAGGTAGCGGCGCGCGATCGCGCCGGATTCCTTGGGCGTCTCGGCGGGATCGGTAACGCTGTCGAGCTCGACCATGCCCCATCCATCGTAGCGGACGTCATCCAGCGCGGCGAACAATGCCTTGAGATCGACGCGGCCTCGCCCGAGCTCCACGAACCGATCACCCGCGAGATCCTTGATGTGGAGAAAAAGTAACCGTCCCGCGTGTTGTCGCACGGCTTGGGCGGGATCGCCGCCCGCCTGCTGGTAATGCGCGACGTCGAGCAGCAGACGCACGTAGCGCGGATCCGCCGCGTCGAGCACGCGCGTGACCTCTTCGGGCGACTGGCCGAGCGCGCCCATGTGGTTGTGATAGCCAAGCGGGATGCCGAGGTCGGCCGTGCGGCGGCCGATGTCGGTGAGCAGCTGTCCCATCCGGCGATAGTCCTCCGCCGTGGGCGCCCGGCCCTGCGGGCGATCATCGATGATTTGCAAGTACCGGCCGCCGGCGTCGCGCAGAAACTGCGCGTGTCGCACGTGCAGCGCGATGGTCTCCGCATCGCGGGCGGGATCGAGCGGCGCGTTGCCACTCGACAACGCGACGAAGACGAGATGCTTCCGGGCCAGCAGGTCTTTGAGCTCCGCGGGACGTTCGCCCCACATATCGAACGCCGGCTGTCGGAGCTGAATCCCGCGATAACCCAGCGCGGCGATGTCGTCGATCGCCTGCCGGTCATTGCCGTTCCAGGTGATGGCCGCGTAGCCGAAACGGACGCGGGCGGCGGCGCGAGGTCGCCACGCGACGACGCCCGCGGCCGCGGTCAAGGAGGCGAGAAAGTCGCGGCGCTTCATTTCTTGGTCAGCCCTTGCGCATCCAACCAGTTGTAGAAGTCGTCGATCCAGTGATCGCTGCTGGTGCCCTGCTGCTTGAGCCCGAAACCGTGCCCTCCGGCGCTGTACATGTGCGCCTCGGGGCGCTGGCCGGACTTGACGAGCGCATCGTAGAAGCGCGCCGCGAAATCGCGCGCAATCGCATCGTCCTGGGCCCACGCGAGAAACAGCGGCGGCAGGTGATGGGGGATCGCGGGCATCACCCCGAACGGCGCTCCGTAGATCAGGCCCGCGAAATTCGGGCGTCCCGCCGAGTCCTGCTGGAGCACCGTGCCGCTCGTCACCATCGCGCCGGCCGAGAAGCCCATGAACCCGACGCGCGCGGGCGATATCCCCCACTCGGCGGCGTGCTGGCGGACGACTTTGATCGCCTGGATTCCGTCGGCGATGCCGTAGCGGCCGGCGGTGTCCATGTCCATCTGGGGGATGCCCTCGCCGCGCTTTTCGACGATCCGATACTTCAGCACGAATGCAGCGATGCCGTGCTGCTGCAGCGAGCGGGCGAGCGTGTTCGCCTCGAGATCGATCGCGAGCGCAACGAAGGCGCCGCCGGGCGCGAGAATGATCCCCGTGCCGGTCGCCTTGCTCTTGTCCGGCAGGTACGCGGTCAGCGTCGGCGTGACGACGTTGAATATCACGGTCCCGAGGGGCGTGTTCTCGATGACGCGTTCCTGCTGCGTCCAATGCTCCGAGCCGGGAGCGACGCCCGGCCAGACGTTGACTGTCTGCGCCCGCGCCGTGGACACCATGATTGCAACGCCGAACACTCCAGCCCAGAGAGTCCGCATCGTCTCCCTCAATGGCACTGCACCGCGGGATCACCCGTGCCGAAGGTGCAGGCCTGGGAGGTCCGCGTGTGGACCAGGCCGAGCAGTGCAACAAAGATCGCGGTGATGCCGACGGTGCGGCGGGCGTATTCATCCATCTTGTCAGTTTCCCGCGTCCCCCTCGAGGCGCGACGGGCGCACCAGCATCAGCGCCGCAATCGCCAGTACGCCGACCCCGGCCGGTACGGGCGTTCCGGTGAGGAGATAACCGACCCAGGCGACCAAACCCCCGCCCTCGATTATGGCCCACGTCACGAGCGCGATCCGAACCTCGTTGCTGGTCCAATAGTCGTCCGGGGTCTGGTCGACGGAACGCTGGGGAATCTTGGAACGAAACAGCACAAGCGCGGCAGCGAGGTTTCCAAGGCCGAGTCCCGCCGTCACAAAGCTCAGGATGGACGCTCGGGGGAAGGACGGAGGGATTGTCCGGACCACAAAGAAGAAGACCACACCAACCAGCGCCACGCCCAGCACGAGTGCGGAGTGCAGGATCCGCGCATGGCGTGCCGAAGCAATCGGAGAGGCGGGGGGCTGGCTCATCAATTCACCTTGAGGACGGCTTCGATAAAGCTCAGGCTCTTTGTCTCGACCCAGGCGCCAGACACCGCCGTGATGCCAATCGTGCCGAGCCGATCGCCGCCGCCGGTTGGCGGCCGGCCTTTCCAAGGCGCCTGCTTGACCTCGCGGTGCACGACGATGCCGTAGCGGGGGTCGTAGCGGAAAATGAGGGCCGAAGCGAGCCCACCGCGCGGTGTGAAAGACAGCGCGACACTGGGGTACGCGTCGTCACGTTCGATGTGCTCGCGCACCGACGCCTGATGTCCCGCCGTCTGCATTTCGGCCATGATGATGTCGAGCACGGGGCGCACCACGGAGTGCAGGCGCTCACCGCACATGCGGCGGTCGGATTGATCCCGCGGCGTCTTGTCCGCCGGATTCTCCTTCGCGGCACGCTCAGAGTGCTGCTGCAGCAGCTTTTGCAGCTTGGCTTTGAATTCGTCTGACATGGAACATCGAATATATCACTCTGAAGAGTGGGAACCCGGCTGCCTTAGATGGTGACAACCAGACCATCTGATGCGACACGCACCTGAATACTCCGCAGATCGGGGATGGTGGCGTCCGCCTCGGCGAGATGGATGGGATCGTAGTTGGTCATGAGCGCGATCACCGTCGCGCCCGCCGCCTTGCCCGCGGCGACACCCGCCGGCGCGTCCTCGAACACGATGCAGTCCGCGGGCGCGACACCAAGCCGCTCGGCGCCGAGGAGATAGGCATCCGGCGCGGGCTTGCCGCGCTTCGAGTCTTCGGCCACGACCATCACGTCCGGCGCGGGGACACCCGCGGCGCTCAGGCGCCGTCGAGCGAGCTCTCGCCCGCAAGACGTCACGATCGCCCAGCGATCCCGCGGTAGCGACGTGACGAGCTCGCGCGCGCCCGGGATGACCCGCAGTCCTTCGACGTCGACCAGCTCGGTCGCATCGAGCCACGCGACTTCTTCGTCTGTGGCGAGATGGGGCGCCAGCATGAGCAGCGTGTCACGCGCGCGACGCCCATGCGCGATGTGCAACACCTTGGCGACGTCGATCGGGTGGCGTTCCGCGGCCCAGCGCTGCCACGTGCGCTCGACGACGGCGCGCGAGTCCACGAGTACGCCGTCGAGGTCGAAGAGGAAGGCTTTCGCGCGAAGTGCGGGCAAGCTATTTGGGAGGAAGGGCCTCGACCTGGGCGGCGAGCGCCTCCATCTGTCTCTGGCGCAGCCGCGCCCAGCGAGGCAAGCGCAACGCGCCGCTCGCGATCATCCCCGCGCCGCTCAAGGTCAGGAATGCGATGCCGGGAATCGCATCGCCGAGGTGGCCGCCGAGCGCACTCACGAGCGCGACCGTAGCGCCAATACCGAGGGCGGCGAAGCCAGCCCCCATTGCGGCGCGCGCCGCGCCGTGGACTGTTCCGAACCGGAGCCGATGGCCGGTGGCGGTCGGCTCGAGCAAGACCTGCAGATTGCCGTTGGTCCACTGCCGCAGTGAACCATCGACGCGCGTGCGACCGCGCGCGTTGAAGACCTCGCGCAGCTGAACGACGAGCCGCTCCCACTCCTCGTCCGTGAGCCGGCGATGGAGGTTCACAGTTCGGGAAACGCCCAGCCGCAGACCGAGGAAAGTGCGCGACGCCGCGCCGGCGCGCGTATCGAGCGCGCGCGCGGCCTGCGCCACCGACTCCGGCGTAATGCCGACTTCGCGGCCGATCGCCTGGAGATCGGTGAGCGTCAGCCCTTCATCGGCCGGCACGTCCTGCCCAGACTGCTCTGGGGACGGCGTCTCAGTCGCCGCCCGAAAGATCGCGGCGATCTCTTTGTCGCTGTAGCGGCGCTCGGCCATGCCGTAAGATGGTTGAAGCGAATGCCCAACACCACGGCCCCCACGACGGCAGCGTGCCTCGAGGGCCAAAGCGAATTATGCTGGACTTCGCTCCAGCGCCCATTTCGCCGCCGCGCGCTGCATCAGTGCCTGCCCATGCCATGCGCACAGCACGGGCAGTTCTCCGGGAATCTGATTCGCGAGACGCGGATGGGCAAAGAGGATCACGAGCGTCGTGTGTGGGGCAAGCTGCTCGAGTTGCGCAATCGATCGTGCTCCCAAATCCGCCCGGCCCTTCCATGACCGCGGCTCAGCATAGACGAGAATAAGGTGCCTGGTGTCGGGTGTCGCGGAAAGCTGGAAACCGTGCGCGGCTAGAGTCTTCGCAAACACGTCGCGCGGCGGAATCGAATACGGGCCGCCGACATCGTCGTCGACAATCGTGACGCTGATGGTCTTGCCGAGTCGCGGCGCTTCACCCCGCACCATGTGCAGCGCCCGATCCGCCAATCCATCGGCGAACTTCCGGTGCTCAGCGAGCTCGGATTCCTCCACAGGGGACCCCAGATCCCGACTCCAGTCTCCTAACGTCCGGTCGTACCGCGCGATCGCCTGCTCTATCCGCGCCGCGTCCACGCGCTCGAGTGCCCGGACCACGCCAGCCCAATCGGTCGGATAGAGCAGCATGTCACAGCCCGCTGTCACCGCGGCGACCGCGGCGTCACCCTCGGGCGCCGCCGCCGTCGCGCCCCCCATGATGAAGGCGTCGGTCACGGTGAGCCCCCGAAAGCCCAGCGTGTCGCGAAGATAGCCGAGGATGATGGGCGACAGTCCCGCGGCGGCGCCGCTCGCGTCCCAGCGCGGAAACGACACGAACGCCGGCATCACGCTGCCGACGCCGGCATCCACCGCCGCCCTGAACGGCGCCACATCGACGCGCTGGACCTCGTCGCCGAGAGCCTCGACGACCGGCAATCCCTCATGCGAGTCGGTGGTCGTGCGCCCATGTCCGGGGAAATGCTTCGCGCACGCCATCACGCCGTGCTCCTGGCACCCCTTGACCCAGGCCGCCGCGTGCGCGCCGACCGCCTGCGGGTCTGCGCCGAACGAGCGCGTCTGGACGATCGGATTCCGCGGCTCGATGTCGAGATCGCACACCGGGGCGAATACCCAGTTGAGCCCCACCGATTGCGCCTCGGCGCCGGTGATCTGGCCGCATGCATGGGTGGCGTCGAGATCGTTGAGGTAGCCGAGCGCGGCGGGCGGCGGAAGCTCGGTGAGACCCTTTACCTGCTGGCCGGGACCACGCTCGAAGTCCGAGCCGAGGAGAAGCGGCCTGCCGGCGGTGTCCCGCAAGGCGCTCGTGAGCGCGGCGACTGCGGCGCGGGTGCCGCCGAAGAGAATGAACCCGCCGACACCGGCGGTGAGGGCCTGCTCGATCTTGGCGCGCTCAGATCGGAATGAGCCGCGCCGCCAACGGAGCGCTGGGCACACGAGACGAGCCTGCGAGACAGTCCCCATCAAGCCGGCGTGATGTGCCCCAGCACCCTCGGCCCCCGCGCCCCCGTCGCCGCCGGCAAATTTCCCGCCTTCCCGGAGACCGTCTGAAGCCCCAGGAATGCGAATGCCACCGCCTCCTTGGCTTCGCCGTTGAAGAACAGCTGATCGAACAATACGACGGGGCGCGGCTGAATCTTCGCCGCCAACCGCTCGACCAGCGCGGGATTCTTTGCTCCGCCGCCCGAGATCACGACCTCGGCCGTACTGTCCTTCCCCCACGTCGCGATGGCGCGGCCGATCGTCTCGGCCGTCAGCGCCGTGGCGGTCGCGACCGCGTCGTTATCGGAGCCGCCGGCTTTTTTGACACGCGCAAGCAGCTTGTCCGCGTATTCGACCCCGTACCGTTCCCGGCCCGTGCTTTTCGGCGGCTGCTGCGCGAAGTACGGATCGGCCAGCAACTCATCGAGAACCTTTGTCATGGCGCGGCCACGTCGCGCCCGCTCACCACCGACGTCGTAGGTCGCCTCGGGATCGACACGACGCGTGACCGAGTCGATGACCCCCACGCCCGGTCCCGTATCGAACGCGAACGCTCCCTCCGCCACGCCCCGCTTCGGCACCCACGTGACGTTTGCAATTCCGCCAATGTTGAGCAGCCAGCGCCCGCGCTGCTCGTGCCCAAACAGCATGACGTCGGCGAGCGGCACGAGCGGCGCCCCCTGCCCTCCGGCCGCGACATCGCGCGCGCGGAAATCGCTCACCACCCGGACCCCGACGCGCTCAGCCAGCACCGCCGCGTCGCCGAGCTGGAAGGTGGCGTGGCCCGGCTCGTGCCAGATGGTTTGGCCATGCGATGCGACGAATGAGAGATCGCGCGGCGAGACGCGCGCCTGCGCGAGCAGCGCCAGCACGGCGCCGGCAAATCGCTCACCCAGGGCCACGTGCAGAAACGCCACGTCCTTCGGCGTTCCACGGGCTATCGCATCGATGATCGCGCCGCGTTCGGCGGTCGAGTATGGCTCCTGCCGGAAGGAAACGAGCTCGACCTTGCCATCACCGAGCCGCACCAGGGCCGTCGAAATGCCGTCGAGCGAGGTGCCCGACATGACGCCGACCGCGAGCGTGGCGCTCACGCGCGCGTGACGGCCGGAGGGTCGCCCACGACAGGACGGACAAAACCGCCGGCCTCGTTCAACAGCTTGCGGGCGGCATCGGCGCCGATTTTGCGGCGAACCATCACGATCGCGACCTTCACGCTGCCACCGGCCTGGCCGATGGCCCCACGTGCCTCGTCGCGCGACACGCCACCCACCTCCATCACGATCCGCTCGCCGCGGTCATGCAGCTTGGAGCTCAACGCCATCAAGTCCACCATCAGATTCCCGTAGACCTTGCCGAGCCGGATCATGGCGCCGGTGCTGAGCGAGTTGAGCACGAGCTTGGTTGCGGTGCCGGCCTTGAGACGCGTCGACCCGGTGATCACCTCGGGTCCGGTAACGGGATTGATGATGACATCGCACGTATCGGCGAGAACCTTGGGAGGCGCCGAGCACGTGACGAGGACCGTCCTGGCACCGATGGTCTGTGCGCGACCCAACGCAGCCCGCACATACGGCGTGGTCCCGCTCGCGGCGATCCCGACGACGACGTCCAATTTCGTGACTCCGGCGGTATCCACCGCGGCCATCCCGGCGTTGATGTCGTCTTCAGCGCCCTCGGCGCTCTTCACGAGTGCGCCATATCCACCCGCGATCACCCCGACCACCATCGTAGGCGGTACGCTGAACGTCGGCGGGCATTCGGAGGCATCGAGGACGCCGAGGCGGCCGGATGTGCCGGCGCCGACGTATACGAGGCGGCCCCCCCCCTTGAAGGCCGCGACGACGAGATCGATCGCGCGGGCGATGTGCTCCCGTTCCCCGCGCACCACGCCGGCGATAGCGGCGTCCTCGGCATTCATGATGTCCACGATTTCCAGGCTCGACGCGACGTCGACCCGTTCCGAGCGCGGGTTGCGCTGCTCGGTGGCACGGGGGTCGTGGAAGTCCGGAGGGCTGGGGCGGTTTGTCATGGGTGAGAATTAGACGATAAGATTACGAATGCGAAAGATCCTCGCTCTCGTCATCGTCTCGCTGTTTGTGGCTTGCGCTCCGCCCAAGCCGACCGGGCCCGCGCCGATCAGCGGGAGAGCCGTCATCCCCGCGACCTGGACGCTGCGGTCACGCCCGGTCACCGGGCGCCACGCGATGGTGGTCTCCGCGCACCCGCTCGCCACGCAGGCCGGCGTCGAAATCCTCAAGAAGGGCGGCAACGCCATCGACGCCGCCGTCGCCGTGGGCTTCGCGCTCGAGGTGGTGCTGCCCGATGCCGGCAATATCGGGGGCGGCGGGTTTATCGTGCATCGCACAGCTGGTGGCGAGGTCACCGCGCTCGACTATCGCGAGACCGCGCCCGCGGCGGCGACGCACAACATGTTTCTCGACGCCGGCGGCAATCCGACCGACAAGAGCGAGATCGGCCACCTGGCCTCCGGAGTACCGGGCTCCGTCGCGGGGATGTACGAAGCGTGGAAGAAATACGGCAGTCTGCCGTGGGCGTCGCTGATCGCACCGGCAATTCGCCTCGCGCAGGGGCACGTGGTCGATTCGGCGCGCAGCCGGGACATTCGCTCCGACCGGGAGCTGCTCGCGCGGTTTCCGGCCAGCCGGGTGCAGTTCCTCGTGAGCGACAGCGCGCCTCCGCCGGGAGCGACGTGGCGCCAGCCCGACCTCGTGCGCACGCTGCAGCTGATCAGCGACTCAGGGCCGGAGGTGTTCTACAAGGGACAGATCGCCGACATGATCGTCGCGGAAATGCAGCGCGGCGGCGGCCTGATCACCAAGGACGATCTCCGCCGCTATCGCGCCAAATGGCGCACCCCGATCAAACTCACGTACCGCGGCCACACGATCTACTCGATGCCGCCCGCCAGCTCGGGTGGCGTCACGATGGGCGAGATCCTCAACATCCTCGAGGGCTACGATACGCTGCCCGCGTTCGGCACACCGGCCTACGTGCACATCGTCACCGAAGCGATGCGCCGGGCGTTCATCGACCGCAACCGCTGGCTTGGCGATCCCGATTTTGTGGACATGCCGCTCGAGCGGCTGCTCTCCAAGTCCTATGCGGCGACGTTACGTGCCCAGATCGATCCCACGCACGCGACGCCCACGCCTCCGCAACCGGCAGCCGGCGAGGCCACGCACACGACGCACTACTCGATCGTGGACTCGATGGGCAATGCGGCATCTGTGACCACGACCTTGAACGGCGGCTTCGGCAGCGGGGTGACGGTCACGGGCGCCGGGTTCCTCCTCAACAACGAAATGGACGACTTCGCGACGGCGCCGGGCAAGCCGAACATGTATGGGCTCGTGCAGGGCGAGGCGAACGCCGTCGCCGGTGGAAAACGGATGCTCTCGGCGATGGCGCCGTCGATCGTGCTCGACAGCGCCGGCAATCTTCAGATGGTCGTGGGCACGCCGGGCGGCCCGACGATCATCACGAGCGTCACGCAGGTGATTCTCAACGTGCTCGACCAGCACATGAGCCTGCCCGACGCTGTCGCGGCGCCCCGGATCCATCACCAGGCGCTCCCGGACCAGACCTACTACGAGCGCGGCGGCTTGAGCGACGCGACCGTGCGCGCGCTCGAGGCGATGGGGCATAAAATGGAACAGCGGCGTGGGACGAGCGGGATCATTGCGGCGATAGCAAAAACCGCCGGCGGCTGGGTCGGTGTTGCGGACCCACGCTACGCCGGCGGTGCTTTAGGCTTTTAACAGCTAGCTTATTGCGACTTCTGGTTGAGATCGCCGCGGTCAACGGCAACCTTCATCGGCTCGGTAACGGTCGCGATGATATGCGAGCCATCCGGCAGCACGACATCCATGTCCTTGGTCTCGACGGCCACACCCGCGCCGGCGATGCCACCCACCACGGCGCCGATCACGGTGCCCTTGGTGTTCTTGGACAGGATCTGACCGACCACCGCGCCTGCGGCGGCGCCGACGCCAACCTTCGCGGCGTCCCCACCGTTGATGGCCTGTTTGCGATACTCCTTGCCCTGCACGGAGTCGATGGTGGCGCGAATCGGGAACGTCTTGCCGCTCGATTCAACCGTCGTCAACGCCAACGTCAACGTGCCCGGGGTACGGCGGTTCGGAGCGGGCTTCACCGCCACCACGCTGCCGTTCACCGTCGCGCCCTGCGGCACCACCACGGTGCCCGAGGCGTCCCGCACGTCCGTCGCGACCTTCGCCGTGAAGGTGTCGCCGGGCTTGTTTTTCCGGGAGCTGAGCTCCTGGTTGATCGTCAGATCGAGATGCGTGCCTGCCGGGACGGTCAGGGACACTGGCAGGTCGGACTGATCGCGCGCAGTGTTATCGCGATTATTGGCCGTACCCCGATCGTTGTTGTAGTTCTGATCCGAAGCCTGATTCCGCTGGTCCACGGGTCGATCGGGCTGGCCAGCTTGCCCTCCTTTTGGCGAACAGGCGCCGAACGTGGCGACGCTCGTCAAAACGGCCAGGGCGATCCAGTTATTCCGGGTCATGGGTTCCTCTCGGTTCTTGAGTTAGCTGCATGACGCCAAAAAAAGCGAACTCGCCCTCGACCCGGTATTACTCGCAGGTTTCCATTCATTGGATGTAGTGGCTCAACCCTTGGAATGACACGGGAGCTCTGAATGCGCCTCGCGACCCAAAGTTCACCCGCAGACGTCGTGATCGTCGGCTCAGGAGCCGGCGGCGGTATGGCGGCGTACGTCCTGACGCGCGCCGGCGTGAACGTGACCGTGCTCGAGGCCGGCGGTCCGTGGGACAACACGAAAGACTCCGCGATGTTCACGTGGCCCTACCAATCGCCGCGCCGCGGAGCCTCGACGAAAGAGCGGCCGTTCGGGGAGTTCGACGGCTGCATCGGTGGCTGGGAGATCGCGGGCGAGCCCTACACCGTCGCCAAAGGCGACAAGTTCCGCTGGTGGCGCGCCCGGATGGTCGGCGGCAGGACCAATCACTGGGGTCGCATCTCGCTGCGCTTCGGGCCCCGCGACTTCAAGGCGAAGTCGTTCGACGGCCTGGGCGACGACTGGCCGATCAGCTACGACGACATCAAACCGTACTACGAGAAGCTCGAAAGGCTGGTCGGCGTGTTCGGCAGCATTGAAAACGTGCCCAACGCTCCCGACAGCATCTTCCTGCCGCCGCCGAAGCCGCGCTGCTACGAGCTCCTGGTGCAGCAGGCGGCCAAGCGTCTCAATGTGACGTGCGTGCCGTCGCGCCTTTCGATCCTGACGAAGCCGCTCAATGGTCGAGCGGCCTGTCACTACTGCGGCCAGTGCAATCGGGGCTGCAAGACGAACTCGAACTTCACGTCGACCAATGTCCTTATCGCCCCCGCCCTTCAGACCGGCAAGCTCACGCTCAAAACGAACGCGATGGCGCGCGAGATCACGCTCGACCGGAGCGGGAAGGCGAACGGCGTCATCTACATCGATACGAAGGATGGGAGCGAGCATCGCATCGACGCGCGCGTGGTCGTCGTCGCGGCGAGCGCCTGCGAGACATCGCGCCTCCTGCTCAACTCCAAGTCGGCGTCGTTCCCGAACGGCCTGGCGAACGGCAGTGGCACGGTCGGGAAATACCTCACGGACACGACCGGCACCGATGCGGGCGGGTTTGTTCCCAAGATGATGGATCCCGTCATGCACAACCACGACGGCGTGGGCGGCATGCACGTCTACATGCCGTGGTGGCTCGACAACAAAAAGCTCGACTTCCCGCGCGGCTATCACATCGAGGTCTGGGGCGGAACCGACTTGCCGTCGGCCGGGTTCGGCGGCGGCATCCAGGACCAGCAGGGCGGCGGCTACGGCAAGCAGCTCAAGAACGACTACCGTCGCTATTATGGCGCCTACATCGGGTTCTCGGGTCGCGGCGAGATGATTCCGAACGAGGGCAGCTACTGCGAGATCGACCCCGATGTCATGGACAAGTGGGGGATCCCCGTGTTGCGCTTCCACTGGAAGTTCACCGATCACGAGTACCTGCAGGTCAAGCACATGCAGGAAACCTTCCGGTCGCTGATCACGGAGATGGGCGGCACCCCGTGGGGCGACATGCCGAGCAAGGAGGACGGCTACGGCATCGCCGCCGGCGGGGTCATCATCCACGAGCTCGGCGGGGCGCGCATGGGAGCCGATCCCAAGAGCTCGGTCGTGAACGCCAACTGCCAGACGCACGACGTCCCGAACCTCTTCGTGGCGGACGGAGGTCCGTTCACCTCGCAGGCGGACAAGAACCCCACGTGGACGATCATGGCTCTCTCGTGGCGGACGTCGGAGTACATCGCTGACCAATTGAAAAAGAGGGCGCTATGAAAAGGCGTGAAGCGGTAGGGGCAATGGCGCTGGCCGCCCTCGGGGCGGCATTCAAGTGGACGCCGGCTGAAGCGCGGCGAGTGGCGGGGCTCGTCAGGGAAGCTGCGACGCCGTTTGCCCCGTCGTTCTTCACGCCGCACGAGTGGGAGACGGTGCGCCTGCTCGTGGACCTCATCATCCCGCGCGACGAGCGTTCCGGGAGCGCCACCGAGGCCGGCGTGCCGGAATTCATGGACTTCATGATGACCGACCGGCCGGATGGCCAGACCGCGATGCGCGGGGGGCTCGCCTGGCTCGACAACGAATGCATCGAGCGTTTCGGAAAGAGCTTCGTCACCTGCTCGGATGGTGAACGGACGACGGTTCTCGACGAGATCGCGTATCCCAAGAAGGCCAAACCCGAGATGAGCCAGGGCGTCGCCTTCTTCAACATGTTCCGCGATTTGACGGCGTCGGGATTCTGGTCCAGCAAGATGGGCGTCGACGATCTCGGCTATCAGGGCAACACCTTCGTGGCGGAATGGAAGGGATGTCCGCCGGAAGCGCTGCAAAAACTCGGCGTCCGCTATGAGGGTTGAATGACGAAGCGACTGGGAATCGGCATGGTGGGGAGCGGTTTCAACGCCAAATTCCACCTCCTGGGCTTCCAGGGCGTGCGCAACGCCGACGTGCTGGGAGTCTGGAGTCCCAACCACACCAACGCCGCCGACACTGCCGCGATGTCGACGCAATTAGGCGTCGGCGATGCCAAGCCGTATCCGTCGATCGCCGCCATGGTCGAAGATCCCGCGATCGATGCGATCTGGGTGTCGGGACCGAACCACGCGCGGATCGAGAACGTCGAGGAAGTCGTCAGCACGCTCGAGCGCGGCAAGGGCGCACTCCTGGGCATCGCGTGTGAGAAGCCCTTGGCGAGGAACGTGAGTGAGGCCAAACAGGTGCTGGATTTGGTCAGTAAGGTCGGGCTGCCGCACGGGTATCTCGAGAATCAGGTGTTCGCGCCGCCGGTCGAGGTGGGGCGGAATCTCTTGTGGGCGCGCGGCGCCAAAACGACCGGTCGGCCGTATCTCGCGCGTGCCGCCGAAGAGCACAGTGGGCCGCACGCGCCCTGGTTCTGGCAGGGCAAGCTCCAGGGCGGCGGCGTGCTCAATGACATGATGTGCCACTCGTCGTTGCTCGTGCAGCACCTGCTCACCGATCCGGCCAAGCCGGTCTCATCGCTTCGACCGACGCGCGTGACCGGGCACATCGCCAGCCTGAAGTGGAGCCGTCCGGCCTACAGCAAAAGGCTCACGGCCACGATGGGCAAGGACGTCAATTACGACAAAACGCCGTCGGAAGATTTTGCCAGCGTGATTATTGAATTCCAGACCGACGACGGCCAGAAGGTCCTCGGCGAAGCGACGACGTCGTGGAGCTTCGTCGGCGCCGGCCTCCGTCTCTCCGCCGAGCTGCTCGGCCCTGAGTACTCGCTGCAGTGGAATTCGCTCGACTCGGGACTGAAGCTGTTCTTCAGTCGTGAGGTCATGGGCAAGACAGGAGAGGACCTCGTCGAAAAGCAAAACGCCGAGATGGGACAGATGCCCGTCGTCGCCGGAGAGGCGTGGGTCTACGGGTATGAGGCCGAGGATCGCTATTTCGTGGACTGCTTCCTCAACAAGAGAAAACCGTGGCTGACATTCGATGACGGCTTGCAGGTCGTGAAGGTCTTGATGACGGCCTACATGAGCGCCGAGCAGGGAAAGACGCTCGATTTCCCGGGGCCGGGCGTCGACACGTTCGTCCCCGCGGTCGCGAAAGGGACCTGGAAACCATGAATCCATTGCAGATTGTTAATTGCGGATTGCGGATTGAAACTTCAAACATCAAATCCGCAATCCTCAATCCGAAATTCGCAATCTTTATCATCGGGGCTATGCTCCCCACTACGATGCCCGCACAACAGTGGCCGCAGCATTCGATGGACCGTCCTCGTCCACCCGTCGTGGACCCAGGACCCGAGCGTCCCTCGGCACCCGCGCCAAAGGATGCGGTCGTGTTGTTCGACGGCTCGAACTTGTCGCAGTGGCGAGCCGAAGACAGCAGCGCGGCCAAGTGGACCGTCCGGGACGGCCATGTCGAAGTGAAGGCGGGCACCGGCATGCTGGTGTCCGCGCGCGGCTTCGGCGACGTCCAATTGCATATCGAGTGGGCCACGCCCGCCGTCGTGCAGGGTGAAAGTCAGGAGCGCGGAAACAGCGGCATCTTCCTGATGGGGATCTACGAGCTACAGGTTCTCGACTCTTACCAGAACGACACATATCCCGACGGCCAGGCCGGTGCGATCTACGGCGAGAATCCGCCGCTCGTGAACGCAACGCGCGGGCCGGGCAAATGGCAGGAGTACGACATCGTATTCCATCGGCCGCGGTTCAAGGCGGACGGCACACTCGACAAGCCGGCGCGGATGACGGTGCTTCTCAACGGCGTGCTGATTCAGGACAACTTCGAGCTGGTCGGACCCACCGCCAACCGGGCGCGGCCGCCGTACAAGGCTCATCCGGACAGGTTGCCGCTCAAGCTTCAGGATCACGGAAACCCGGTGCGATACCGGAACATTTGGGTCCGCGAATTGGAATAACGGCTGGCACCCATCGGGTGCTGGTCGACTCGATGGGAGCGTGATCTGAAGGTTGGTGTCCGGGCTGGTCTGATTTCAGGCGTGCTGCTGCTGGCGGTCGTCGTGGCCGTCGCGGCGCACTTTGGGAAACCGGAAGAGTACGCGAGGCTGCTCGCGCACGCGAAGCCGGCCTGGCTCGCCGTCGCCCTGGTGCTGCAAGTCGCGACCTATGTCTGCGCGGGCGGCGTGTGGCAGCGCGCCCTCGTGCGCCAGGGCCACTCGCGCTCGCTCGTTGAAATGGTTCGCCTGGGCGTCGTGAAGCTGTTCATGGACCAGGCAGTGCCCTCGGCGGGGATCTCCGGCAATGTGCTGGTCGCGCGCGCGCTGGGGCATCGCGGATTGTCGCACCAGAGCGCGACCGCGACGGTGATCGCGGGTCTCATCTCGTTCTACATCGCGTATGCGCTTGCTGTCGCGGGCGCGCTCGTCATCCTGTGGCTCACGGCCCACGCCAGTCAATTCATCATGATCCTCGTCACGGTTTTCGCGCTGGTGTTGGCGCTTTTTCTGACGGCGCTGCTATGGGTGACGCGCGGCAATCGCGATCGCGTACCACGCTGGCTCAGGAAGATCAAACCGGTAGAGAAGTTTCTCGCCGGGATCGGTGATCGCCCGCCTCACGTGCTCCGCGATCTCGTCTTTTTCGTCGAAGCAACGGGGCTGCAGCTTCTGCTGATTGCGCTCGACGCGGCCACGCTCTGGGCCGTCCTCGAAGCAGTCGGCACCACGGCGCCGCCGGCGGGCGTGTTCGCCGCGTTCACGATGGCGTCGGTGGTTGCGATGATATCGCTGCTGCCGGCGGGACTTGGGACGTTCGATGGGACGGCGATTGCGTTACTGAGCGCCTTCCGGGTGCCACTGGAGGCGGCCGTCGCCGGGACGGTCCTCCTACGCGGCCTGACATTCATCCTGCCGCTCATCCCCGGCTTCTGGCTCGCCCGGGCGGAGGCGGTCAAGTAACGAGCTACCTGACCGGCTGCTGGCCGACCTCGGTTGCTGTGGGGGCCGGCGCCTTAAAGAGAGCCCCGAAGAAGACGAGCACCGCTGCGGCAAACGCGGCGGGGAGTATCCAGAAGCTCCGCCACTGTTCCAGCGTCAACGCTGTCCCACCCGCCAGGAATCGATCATAGACATTGCCCGCGATCTGTGCCCCGATCAGCATCCCGACCCCATACGTCACGAGCACCAGAAAGCCTTGCGCCTGGCCGCGAATGGCCGGCGTCGATTTCTTGTCGACGTAGATCTGGCCCGTCACAAAGAAGAAGTCGTAGCAGGGCCCGTGCAGGGCGATGCCGATCAGAATCATCCAGAAGATGGCATGGGGAGCGCCGAGCGCGAATAACGCATAGCGCAGCGTCCACGCGGCCATCCCCATCATCAGCATCTTCTTCACGCCAAGCCGCAGGAACAGCATCGGCATGATGAGCATGAAAAACGTTTCGGAGATTTGGCCCCATGTCTGCGTGCCCGCGATCTTTTTGACGCCGGCTGCAACGAGATACAGCTGCGTGAAGTTGTAGTACACGGCGAGCGGGATACACAGCAGCAGCGACGAGAGGATGAAGACGTAGAATGGCCGGTCACCGAGCTGTTTAAACGCGTCCAGTCCCGCGATCGAACGCAGCGATACCGGCTGGCCGCGTGCCGGCGCCGGGGTGTGCGGCAGCGTAAAGCAGAACACGCCGAGCAGGATGCTGGCGGTCGCGGCCGTATACAGCGGCCCCGGTGTCTGCTCGGCGACACCGCCGATGATCTTTGCCAGCCCAAAGCTCACGAACAGTCCCGCCACAATCCAGCCGATCGTCCCGAACACGCGGATCAGCGGGAACTGCTGCTCCTGCGACTGGATGTGATGGAACGCCAGGCTGTTCGCGAGACCCAGCGTCGGCATGTAGCAGAGATTGTACAGCAGGAGCAAGAGAATGAACGCGGTAGGCTGCGCGGCGAACTGTGGTGTGGCGAACAGAATGAGGCCGCCGAGGAGATGCAGCGTGCCCAGGACCTTTTCCGTTGCGAAATAGCGATCCGCCACGAGCCCCAGGAAGAACGGCGCGACGATGGCCGCCACGGGGTTCACCGTGTACGGCCAGTGCGTCAGCGTCGTCATGCCGTGATTCGTCATGTATACGGCAATCGATGTATACCAGGCCCCCCAGATGAAGAACTGGAGGAACATCATCGTTGACAGCTTGGTGCGGATCACGGCGTCAGGATGCCGCGACTTCGAGTTCCTTCGTCAACCGGATGATGATATGCGCCCCCGCTGGTAAGACGATGTCCGAGTCCTTCGTCTGTGACGCCACTCCAGCGCCGGCGATGCCGCCGACCACGCCGCCGATGATAGTGCCCTTCTTGTTGCCGCCCAGGACGCGACCGAGAATGGCGCCCGCCGCAGCTCCCGCTCCCACCTTTGCCGCGTCACCCGTCGTCACGCCGCGGCCCTTGTGGATCGTTTCGAGCGAGTCGACGGCCGCGTCGATGGTGTACGAGGCGCCGCGTACAGTGACGCTCGTAATGGCCACCGTCAAGGTCCCGGCAGTCTTGGGATTGGGCGCGGGCTTCACATCCGTGATCTTGCCGTGCACCAGAGAGCCGGCCGGAATCACGACCTTCCCGCTCGCGTCGTGGACGTCTTCCACCACGTGCGCGCTGAAGGTGTCACCGACCTTGGCCGTGCGCGACGAAATCGTGTCGTTCGACGCCATATCCATCTTGGTCCCGACGCCGAGCCGGGCCATGGCAGGAGCGGCCGGAGGTGCCGGCGGATTCGTATGCGGCCGCGTCGCAGGCGGGCGCGTCGCCGGTGGATTGGCTGGCGGATTTGTCGGATGCTCCGGCACGTCGCGCATCGCCCCGGTGGACTCGGCCGGCGCGAGCGTGAGGTTACGGGCCGTCGAGTCGCTGGCCTGGCTCTGATCCTGCCCCTTCTGACACGCTCCCGCACTCAGCGTGAAAACTGCAATTGTCGCGAGAATCGCTACCCGATTCATGGATCCCTCTCTCTATGACGGCGTGGTATGATCTACAATCGGTCCCGCAAGAACTTGGGCGTCAGCCCCTGTAAGTACCCCGCGAGCAATGTAAAGCTGTCGGTCACGAGCAGGATCCCAAGCAGGATTAGTAGCCCGCCGGCGACCCGGTCGACCCATACTATGTACGGTCGGAACCGCTGAAACCAGACCAGAAATCGGTCCAGGGCCAGCGCGGTCGCCAAGAACGGCAGGGCGAGACCCAGGGCATAGACGGCCAGCAGGGTGGTGCCGCGCGCGAGGCCCGCCTGCGTCGCGGCCAGCGTGAGAATGCCGCCGAGGATCGGCCCGATGCAGGGCGTCCAGGCCGCACCGAACGTGAACCCGACCACGCCGGAGCCGAAGTATCCGAGTGGCTTGCGCGCCAGGTCGATCCGCCACTCGCGCATCAAGAAACCAGGACGCAGGAAGCCGAGCAGATAGATCCCGAACAGAATGAGGAGCACGCCGCCCGCGCGGCCGAGCCACACCTGGTAGTCACGCAGGAGACTTCCGACGGCTGACGCGCCCGCGCCGAGCAGCACGAAGACCAGCGAAAAGCCGGCGACAAACCACAGCGCGTGCAGCAGCGCGATCCCGCGCCGATGCTCGATTTCCTCTACCGTCATGCCCGTGAGATAGCCGATGTAGCTCGGGATGAGCGGCAGGACGCAGGGGGAAAGGAAACTCAGTAGGCCGGCGGCAAACGCGACGGCCACACTAGCCGCAGAACGCCACGGCCGACACCACAGTGGTCCAGCGCCCGTCCGGCCCGCACTCCGCCGTCGACGTGACGTTCATCGTGCGCACGATTTCGCCCGACAGGAGCCATTGCTCGCGGCGCTCGTCCCAGGCCTTGTCGGCTTCGAAGGGCACGCCGAGCACCGTGGCGAGCATCGACGCCGCGAGGTCCTCCGCGTACTCCCCGGACACCGTCTCGCTCTGGCCGTAGCTGTGATGCTCGGAGATGTAACCGTGGTGAGATGCATCGGCGGGCATCGCCACGCCGATCGAGGCGGCCACCAGGCGGCTGGGTTCGTTTGTCGCCGATTCCGCGATGACGGCAAACACCACCTGACCGGGCTTCAGCATGCTCATCCCTTCTTCCCGGTCCACGAGCTCGCATTGCGGCGGAAAAATCGAGCTCACGCGCACGAGATTGAAGTTGGCGAGATGCGCATCGCGCAGCGCCATCTCGAAGCTGGTGAGCTTTTCCTTGTGCCGTCCCACGCCCTTGGTGAGGAAGGCCTTGGTCGGGATGAACATTCTCGCGTCAATCAACTCGGAACTACCTCCCTTCGTACCAGACCGCGGGACTCAGCTCGACCGGCGGCTCGGAATCCCCGCCACGATCCACCGTCGCCTGCATGACCTGCGCCAGCACGGCGGCGGGACTCAGCGCGACCTCCTCGACTTCGATCTTCGACTGGCCGCGCTCTTTCCCGCGGACGATCAGCATGTACTTCGCCGTGTAGACGCGCAACCGTCCGTCTGGCGCCTTCCGCGTCACCACCGCGGTGCCCCACTCTTTCCCCTCACGCTTGATCGGCCGAAACAGATAAATAGTCTCGATCTCCGCGGGAGGCACCTGCGCCTCGACCGCGGCCGCGAGCTTCGCCCAGCCGGCGCCCTGACCGGGCCCGGGGGGCGCCGCTAGCGGGAAGACCGGGCCGGGGTCGCGACCGGAGTCGCCTGTTGCCATCGCTCGATGTAGAAGCGCAGCACGTGCATGAAATCCTGCGCGTTCGTGACGACGCCGTAGGCCTGATGTGTGCCACGATCACGCAACTTCGTCACCACGAATTCGGTCTGGTCCACGCAGATCGTTGTGAGCGGCCGGATGTCGTCGGTCACGCCGGTGTCCACGAACGCCGGGAGCATGTTCCCCACCGCGATGGCGTGCAGCGCCGTGGCCACAAAGATCGCGAACGTCGCGCTCGCGGTATGGGCGCGCATCGCATCCTGCGCCGCGAGCGTATCGGCTAGGACGCCCGGCAACGGACCGTCGTCGCGGATCGATCCCGCGAGCACATACGGAACGCGGTTCGTGACGAGGGCATGCATGATGCCGCTCTTCACGATCCGCTGGCCCACCGCCTTCTCGATGGAGCCCGCGCGCCGGATCGCGTTGATCGCCCGCATGTGGAGTCCGTGACCCCCTTCAACGCTTTCGCCGGAGCTGGACATCCCCAGCGTCGTGCCGAAAATGGCGGCCTCGAGATCGTGCACCGCCACGGCATTGCCACCGAGTAGCGTCTGACAGTAGCCGTTCTCGATGAACCAGATCATGTCCTCGCGCGCGCGGGCGTGCACGAGCGCAGGCCCGATCACCCACAGGATCTTGCCGCCGCGCTGCTTTTCCTCGCCCAGCAGCTGGGCGAGCACCCCGTAATCTACCGGCCGCTCGCGCGAGACTTCCGCGGCCATGAAGCGGAACTCATTGGGGCTGTGCGTGCGGCCGAGAAAGCCTTCGGCATGTACGAAGATACCTTCGCTGCCGTCCTCGGCGGCTCCGACCGCAACCTTGTCCCCGCTCCGCACGCGCCGCGGCTCGGTGACGACCAGATCTTCGGCGCCTGCTTGAACGATGACGCAGTCCATACGCGGCAGGCGCGGCCTGCGCCAGTCGCCGCCGGGAAGCTTTACGTACGTGGGAAGGTTGGTGGTCGAAAAAAAACCGTCGGGGAGGACGCCGTCGGCTGGTGCGGGCGTGAACCGCGCGTCGGGCGCGGTCGCGAGTGGCGCGGCTGCAAAGTTGGGTGGTCGGTACTGAAACCGAGGACGACTCACAGGCCGGTCAAAATACCCGGAATGAATTGGCTTTCACAAGAGCGACTGTGGATCGCGATCGACGATCACCGCTCCGCCCCGATGGGCTCTGGCCCGCCACGCGCGCACGACTCGGCCCAGGGCGCGCGGCTCAGTCGACTTGGCGAGCACGTGCCAGCGCCATTTTCCCTTCAGGCGCATGAGCGGGCAGGGTGCGGGGCCGAGCACCGTCAGCATTCCCTCGAGCCGCTCCGTTGCCGCCCTTCTGAGCCAGGCGGCGACCTTCTCGGCAAGGTCCGCCGTGCGTGCGTGGTCCGCCGTCGAAATGACGAAACGGACGAGCCCGATGTGCGGCGGATAGGCGGGATTGGGCGGCGAACGCAGCGGCAATTCCGCCGCCGCAAACTGCGAGACGGAATGCGCCGCGGCGGCCCGTATCGCGTGATGATCCGGCGCGCGGGTCTGCACGAAGACCCGGCCGCCGCGGGGGCCGCGCCCCGCTCGCCCCGCCACTTGCGCCACGAGCTGAAACGTGCGCTCGCCGGCCCGAAAGTCGGGAAAATGCAGGCCCGTGTCGGCATCGACGACGCCGACCACCGTCACATTCGGAAAGTCGAGCCCCTTGGCGATCATCTGGGTGCCGAGGAGTATGTCCACTTCGCCTCGGGCGACACGCTCCAGAATGTGGTGGTGCGCCCACTTGCTCGAGGTCGTATCGAGGTCCATGCGCGCGATCCGCGCCTTCGGATAGCGCATCCCGATGAAGTGCTCGAGCTGCTGCGTGCCTAGTCCCCGGAGCCGCTGCGTTGCGTGGCCACACACCTCGCAGATTTCCGAAATCGGTTTCTCGTACCCGCAGTAGTGGCAGCGCATCGCGGGAGGCGTCTGATGCACGGTGAGGGCGATCGCGCAGTTGGGGCAATTCGGCACATTGCCGCAGGCCGGACACTGCACGAATGTGGCAAAGCCGCGGCGATTGAGCAGCAGGATGACTTGCTCGCCCCGCTCCAGCGCGCCCGCGATGCCGGAGTCCAGTGCTTCGCTCCAGGCGATCGCCCCCGCCTCGGCAACCCGCGGCGTACTCCGGAGATCGACGATCTCGACGGGTGGCAGCGGGCGCGCGCCGACACGGGCAGGCAGCGCGAATGTGGCAATCTTGCCTTGCGCGGCGAGGTCGAGCGTCTCGAGCGACGGTGTGGCGCTGCCCAGGATGAGCCGGGCCCCTTCGAGGCGCGCCCGGACCGCCGCCGCGTCGCGCGCATGGTAGCGCGGCGCGGAGCCCTGCTTGTAGCTCGGCTCATGCTCTTCATCCACGACGATCGCGCCCAGGCGTTGCACTGGCGCGAATACGGCGGAGCGCGGCCCTACCGCCACCAATCGCTCGCCGCGTTGCAGCGCGCGCCACGCGTCAGCGCGCTCGCCGTCGGAGAGTCCCGAATGCAGCACGGCAACCTGGTTTCCAAACACCCCGCGCACGCGCGCGACAGTCTGGGGCGTCAGCGCGATCTCCGGGACCAGCAGGATAGCGCCGTGGCCCGATGCTACGACGCTGCGAAGGACGGCCAGGTACACGAGGGTCTTCCCCGATCCCGTGACGCCATGGACCAGCGCGGCTTGGTGGAGCTCGCTGGCCAGAATCCCATCCACCACCCGGCGCTGATCATCGGTGAGGGTGGGTGGTGGCGGGGAAGACAGGCGGGCGAACGGATCGCGCACCTCCGGCACGCGCTCGATGCGGGCCAGCCCCTGCTTCACCAAACCGTCGAGCGCGCTGGAGGAGAGCTTCAGCTGGCGGACGAGATGTGAGACCGGAGCAGATCCGCCGAGCGCTTCCACGGTCTCATAGACCGCGCGGCGCTTCGGCGCGCGCTTGAAGCGCCGCTCGCGCTCGATCAGCGACTCGAGGCCGTTGCCGGTCAGCACCAACAACCGCTCGGCGGCAGGCGCCGGACCGGCCGGGCGTGCGACACTCCAGAGCGGACCCGGCAGAATCGCCCGCAAGGCGAGGCCCAAGGGGGCTCCGTAGTAGTCGGACATCCAGCGGGCGAGGTCGAGCAGCGCGGGCGAGATCGCCGGCTCGGCGTCGGGCGCCGCCGACAGAGCCTTGATCGTGACCCCCTGGGGAGGGTGCTCGACGTCGAGCTCGGTCACGATGCCCACCACGCTGCGGCGCTGCAGCGGCACGACGACGCGGGCACCGGGGACGACGCGTTCCGCCAGGCTGTCCGGGACTTCGTAGATGTAGGAGCGGGTTACCGGGACGGGGAGGACGACCGCGGCGTAGCGCGGCGCCGTCATTTGCGGCGAACGCCGAGACCGGGCTCCGTGGGAAGGCGGATCTGGCCCCGCTCGATCGTCGCGCCGCGGAAGGGATCGTCCACGGTCAACGCGGCGCCGTCCAGATCGGCCGCATCCACCAGCGGCGTGAAGTGCGCCGCCGCCGTGATGCCGAGCGACGTTTCGATCATACAGCCGACCATCACCAGCATGCCGTGCGCGCGCGCCGTGGCGATCATGCGCAGCGCCTCACGCAGCGACCCGCACTTGGCGAGCTTGATGTTGATCCCATCGGCGCGGCCGACGAGCTTCGGAATGTCGGCCGCCACCAGGCAGCTCTCGTCCACCACCACGGGCATCTGGTGCTTGGTCGCGAACTTTCGTACTTCGGCGAGACCGTCCAGGTCATCGGGGACGAGCGGTTGCTCCAGAAACTCGACGCCGCAGTCCTTCAGCGCAGGAATCATCTGCTTCGCGCGCTGGACGTTCCAGCCGGCGTTCGCATCGACGCGAATCGGTTTGTCGGTCGCCTTGCGAATGGTTTTGAGAATCTCTTCGTCGCGGTCGGTACCGAGCTTGATCTTGAGAATCGGGTATTGCTCCGCCTCTTCGACCTTGGCCGCGATCTTTTCATTGGTATCGAGCCCGATCGTAAACGACGAGACGGGCGCCTGCTTCGCGTCGAGCCCCCACAACCGCCAGAGCGGCTGGCCCATCTTCTTGCCGACCAGATCGTGCAACGCCGCGGAGAGCGCGGCGCGCGCGGCCCAATTCCTGGGGAGCGCCTTCTCCCAACGCGCCTCCGCAGCCTCGAGATCGAACGGATCCTCGGGCAGATGCGACTTGAGCCGCTCGAACGCCGCGAGAACGGTGTCGAGCGATTCCCCGTAGAACGACGACGGATCGGCTTCTCCCCATCCCTCCTGGCCGTCGGCATCCACCAGGCGAACCCAGGCACGCTTGTATCCGTTCGTCGAGCCCCGCGCGATGGCAAACGGATGGCGCGTGGTGATCGTGGCCTGTTCGACGAAGAGCTTCAGAGCCATTGCTGTCGCTTGAGCCACCAGACGATGACGCCGGAGACGGCCGCCATGGTGATGAGAGCGGCCCAGAACCCCCACGGATCGTGCGTCAGGGGCATGCGGCTGAAGTTCATTCCGAAGATTCCGCCCACCACGACCAGCGGCAGCGCGATCGTCGCCACGATCGACAGCTGCTTCATCACCCTGTTCATCCGGTTCGACGTCTGCGAGAGATAGGTCTCGAGCACGCCGGCGAGCAGGTCGCGGACGGTGTCCACCGACTCGGTGATCCGGATGGTGTGATCGTAGATATCGCGGTAGTAGAGCTGCGTTTCCGGACGGATGTAGGCGCAGGGACGGTTCGTGAGGATGTTGAGGACTTCGCGCAGCGGTCCGACGTGACGGCGCAGCCCGAAGGCGGCGCGCTTCGCCTTGAAGATCTCGTGGATCAGCTTTTCATCGAACTGCTCGAACAACCGCTCTTCCAGTCCATCGACGAGCACGTTCAGCTCTTCCACCATCGGGAAGTACGCGTCCACCGACTGGTCGATGATGTTGTGCATCATCATCTCGGCGCCGCGCGCCATCAGCTCGGGACTGCGCATCAGCCGCTCGCGCACCGTGGCACAGCTCTTGGACGGCAGCCCGTGGACCGTGACGAGGTAATTCTTGCCCAGGAAGAAGTACAGGTTCGACGTCGCCAGATCCCATGGCTCCGGCGTGCCCTCGTCGAACCGAATCACCGCCATGACGACGAATACATAGCGGTCGTATTCCTCATACTTGACGCGCGTGCCGGGCGACAGGGTGTCTTCGATCGCGAGCGGGTGGAAGGCGAAGACTTTCTCGAGCAGCGCGTGCTGGTGCATGTTCGCGCTGTCGATGTCGACCCACAGCTCCCCTTCACCGCTCTGCACGATCTCACGGAGCCGCGGCGGCGCGATGTCCTGCTCCAGTGTGCCGTCGGGCCGGCGATAGAGGCTCGCGGGCCAATTTGTCGAGGCCTGTGGCGGCTGCGAGGGAGCGCTCGTGACTGTCACAGCGTCAAGATAGCGCGGCCACGTGCGCCACGACACCGGCGGCGAGCAGATCGAGTCGATACCCGCCCTCCAACACTCCGACGACGGGCCGCGTGCCCATGCGCTCGCGCAAGCTGTGGGTCCACTGAGTGATGTCTTCAGGCTCGAGTGTGAATTCGCCGAGCGGATCGCCCGCGAGCGAATCGAACCCGGCCGAAATGAGCAGGATGTCCGGCGACCAGCTCGTCAGCGCGGCGTCCACGCCGGCGAGGAAATCGCGCGCATAGATGGCACGCGGCAGCCCGCCCGGCCGCGGAATGTTGAAGACATTGCCGACGCCGCGCTCGTCGGCCGCTCCGGTCCCCGGATACCACGGATGCTGATGCATGGAGACGAACCGGACCGAGGGATCGCGCTCGACGAGCGCCTGCGTCCCGTTGCCGTGGTGCACGTCCCAATCCACGATCAGCACGCGCGCACAGCCGAGTGCCTGCGCATGACGCGCGGCGAGCACGACGTTGTTCAGGAAGCAGAACCCCATCGCGCGCTCGCCCAGGGCATGATGACCCGGCGGCCGCGTGATCCCGAATGCCCGCCCCTGCTCCATGCCCTGTTCGACCGCCGCGAGCGCGACGCCCGCCGAGGCGAGCACGCTCTCCCAGCTCCGCGGACCCAGGAACGTGTCCGCGTCGAGCGCGTCCCCCCCGCCCCCCCCATCGCTCCGCGCTGCCAGGCCTTCGAGCATGTCGATGTACTCGGCCGGATGCACGCGCTCGATCGCCGCGCGCGTCGCCGCAGGCGCCTCGACCCACCGCACGTGGCCGGCGAGCTCCGGCCGCCGCAGCGCTTCGAGCACCGCTTCAAATCGCTGGGGACGCTCGGGGTGTCCCGCGCCAGCGTAGTGATGCCGGCACGCGAGATTCCAGACGACTGCGGTGGACACTAATTCAGATGGTGGGTGTGCAACAGATCGCGCAGCGATTCCACTTCGCGTTTGATGTCTTTCCGATCCTGATCCAGCTCGCGCATCACTCGGCGATACCAGAACCAGCCGATCACAACCAGTACGGCTGCTCCAGTGAACACCGTGGCGAGAACGTAGCGATCGACGATGAACAGCAGCGCCGCGTTCAGTAACAGAAAGCCGACGGCGAAAATCGTCATCCCGCGAGTGAACCCGTAGCTGCTCATCGGACCGGTTGCCGCCGTCCTGGCAGCACGATGAAGGGGGCGTTCGGCACCGCACCGAGCGCGCGCAACGTGGTGGACTCGTCGAGAATGGGCGCGCCACGGAACTTGACCACGTACGCCTGTTCGTCACGGGTGGTCTTCAGCGCCGCCCGAAGCGCCTCATGCTTCAATTGTCCGACCGTGGTGCCATCATCGACCTGGACCGAAACGGTCTCCCACACGCTCGTCACCATCACGCGCACCGGAAAGCGCTCGGCAACAGCGTCCGGAGTCACGCGACCTCGACGCCGGACGCCAGCGGAAGCGTCGAGAAGAATCGGTCGATTGCCTGATCAAAAAACAGCGTCGAAGCGCGAACGCGTGTGACCGCCTTATCCTGCCACGCGCTGATCACGAGCTCCTCGCCGCCCTGCCCGCGCAGATTCAGAAAGTTTGGACCTTCCTTTTCGACGAAGGCGGCGTTGGCAGGCACGCGCTCGGCGAAGAACGACTTGGCGCGCGCCAAAACGTCGGCCGGCGGCAGGGATACACTGGTGGTGTGGGTCATGGTGCGGAGAAGATAGCGAACGCCCGAACCGGTGTCAGCGCGTGGCGGTGTCCGGATTCGGCACGCAGGTGTCCGCCTCGGCAAGAATCTGCTGCAGCACGTCGAACTCGACCGGTTTGGTGAGGTGATGATTGAATCCCGATTCCGCCGACCGACGCCGGTGCTGCTCCTGTCCCCAGCCGGTCAGCGCCACGAGGACGATGTCGCGCGCCCAGGCCCGCTCCCGGATCCGCTTCGCGAGGTCGTACCCGTTCACCTTGGGCAGACCGATGTCGAGAATGGCCACACCCGGCCGGAACTCGTCCGCCACCTGGAGTCCACGCTCGCCATCCTCCGCAGTCGTGACCTCGTGACCCAGCATCCGCAGCAGCATGGCCAGGCTTTCGACCGAATCTTCATTGTCGTCTACGACGAGGACGCGGCAGCGCCGCCCGTTGGTCCGGAACTCGGGGAGACGCTCCGCCGCCGCGGAGCGCTGTGGCGCCAGTGCCGGGAGCCTGATCGTGAAGGTGCTGCCCTGGCCGGGGCCGCCGCTGTAGGCCGATACCGTGCCGCCGTGGAGCTTCACGAGCCGCTCGACCAGGGAAAGCCCGACGCCAAGCCCGCCCTGTGCCCGCTCCGGCGCCATCCCCGCCTGCGTGAACATGTCGAAGATCCTCGGCAAGAGCTCGGGGCTGATGCCGATCCCGCTGTCCCGTACGCGGATGACCGCGTCGTCGCCCTCTCGCTCGGCCGACAGCCAGATCCGGCCGCCCGGATCAGTGTACTTCGCGGCATTGTCGAGAAGATTGGTGACGATTTGGATCAGGCGTGTCGGATCGCCCTCGACGACCAGCGGCTCGGGCGGCGGTGACACCATCAACTCATGGCGCGCGCGCTGGACCAGCACGGCGCTCGCTTCGACCGCGGCGTTGAGAACCGTCGCCACGTCGACGCGCTCCCGCCGCAGCTCGATCGTTCCGCGCGTGATCCGCGCCACGTCCAGCAAGTCCTCCACCAGGCGAGTCATGTGCTCCGTCTGGCGGTCGATGATACTGGTCGCCCACTGCAGCTCCTCAGGACTGGGCGTCCGGGCGCGCAGGATCTTTACGGCGTGGCGGACGGGTCCGAGCGGGTTCCGCAGCTCGTGCGCGAGCAGGGCGAGAAACTCGTTCTTGCGCTGGTCGGCCTCGCGGAGCTCACGCTGCGTCCGCTTCTCGTCGGTGATGTCGCGCGCGACCTTGGACGCGCCGATCAGCTGTCCGGCCTCGTCGCAGATCGGAGAAATGGTCAGCGATATGTCGAGCAGGCGTCCGTCCTTTGTGACGCGGACGGTTTCGAAGTGATCAGTGCGCTCACCCCGGCGCAGCCGGGAAAGAATCATCTCCTCTTCGCTCTTGCGGTCATCCGGAATGATCAGCAGAACGGACCGGCCGATCGCCTCGGCCGCGGTGTAGCCGAACAGACGCTCGGCACCGCGGTTCCACGACGTAATGATGCCGTCGAGCGTCTTGCTGATGATGGCGTCGTCCGAGGACGCGACGATCGCCGCGAGCAGCTCCTGAGGTGGGAGTGGAGCGAACGGCGATGTCTGATCGCGTGAGGGAATCAGCGGCTCCGCATCTGCCGGGACCCCTTTAAGAACGGGTCCCGGCTCGATGACTGTCAAGGACCTACCGCCGCGATCCGCGCTTGCGCGGGACCTTGGCTCCTTTGCTGCGGGCTTCCGAGAGCCCGATGGCGATCGCTTGCTTGCGACTTTTTACGCGTCCGCCCTTGCCGCCGCGGCCGCTGCGAAGCGTCCCGCGCTTGCGGCGCCGCATGGCGCTCGCGACGCGCCGGCTGGCCGCTCCTCCATATCTTGGCATGTGTCCTCCGTTTTTTTAGGCGTGATCCGCGACGGCGTTGACGCCACTTTCGCGCGCACAGTGCGCGCAGCAGTAGAACGTCCCGTCCGCTTCGATCCCGTGTCCGATGATCTTGCAACCGCAGTGATCACAGGTCGGGGCGAGCTTGTGGATCGCACACTCGAAGCTGTCGAAGGTGTAACTGGTCCCATCGCGGACGACGTCGAATGAGAGGTAATAGTCGTTACCACAGACTTCGCACTTTGCCATGAACGATGGAGACACCGGTAGGAGTGCGGAGTTCCTGCATCGTTGGCATTAACCCGATGGAGTTATGCCGGCGTCGGGGGAGCCGACGGGTGCGCGTCGGGATCGCGGCGCGCCAGGTGATTCGGCGGCGGCGGCGCGCCACGCCGCGACTCGGCGTAGACGCGTGTGAATTCCGCCCCGAGCAGGATGATCTGCGCCGAGTAGTACACCCAGATCAGCAGCACGACGATCGAGCCCGCCGCGCCGTAACTCGAGGCGACTCCGGAGTGTCCCAGGTAGAGCCCGATCAGGAATTTGCCCACGGAAAAGAGCACCGAGGTGACGAAGGCGCCGATCCATACATCGCGCCACGCGAGCCGCACATCCGGCAGCAGGCGGTAGATCAGTCCGAACAGCAGCGCCATCACGACGAGTGAGAGGACGATGTTGATGCCCTGCAGGAGTGCGGGTCCTCCGATGTTGCTGTGTTGAATCCGCGCGCCCAGCGCGCTCAGCGCGGCGCTCACAATCAGTGAAACGAGCAGCAGAAAGCCGATCGAAATCACCAGTCCAAATGAGCGCAGCCGGCTCAGGATGAGACGCTCCAGCCCGGATTTCTTCGGATCGGTCTTTACGCGGAAGATCGTGTTGAGCGCGTGCTGCAGCTCGAGGAAGGCGCCGCTCGCCCCGAGAATGAGGGTGATCGTGCCGATCACGACGGCAACGCTTCCCGTCTTGTTCTGATGCGCGCTCTGCAGGATCGACTGCACGGCCTCGGCGCCTTGCTGACCGATCAGGCCGCCGATTTCACCCACGATTTGCCCGCGGACTGCGTCGGCGCCGTAAAACGCGCCGGCAATGGCGATCGCGATAACCAGGATCGGGCCTACCGCGAACAGCGTGTAGTACGCGAGCGACGCGCCGAGCCGAGGGACATTGTCCTTCGACCACCCGCTGATGGCGGCCCAGAAGAGCTTGAAGAACGTCGGGACCCGCAGGGTCACGCGAACTGCGCTTCGAGCCGGAGGGCGTGTTTCGCGATCATTCCGTTCAGCGCGGCGATGTCCACCGGCTTGACCAGATGCGCGTTGAATCCCGCTTCGCTCGAGCGCCGCCGATCCTCATCCCGTCCATATCCCGTGAGCGCGATCATGAGCATATCGTCCAATTCCGGCTCGCGCCGCAGGTGCTTGCCCAGCTCGATCCCGTCGATCCCCGGCATGCCGATATCGAGCAGTGCCACCTGCGGCCGAAATACCCGCGCGGCTTCGAGTCCCGCCATGCCGTCGTAGGCCACTCGGACTTGATGTCCGAGCAGACGGAGTAGCGTCGCGAGGCTCTCGCCGGCGTCGTGGTGGTCATCCACAACCAGAATCCGAAACCGCGGGAGGTCGCTCTTGCGCCGCTCTGTTCCAGCGGCCGGTGCCGCGACTCCGCCTCTTTGTCTGTGCACCGGCGGGACACGCTGGTCCGCGAACGCGGGCAGGCGCACGATGAACTCGCTTCCCAACCCCGGGCCTTCGCTGTGGGCGACGACAGTCCCGCCGTGGAGCTCGACCAGTCGTTTCACGAGCGTCAGTCCGATGCCGAGACCTTGCCGGGTCCGATCCGGCGGCAGTTCGACCTGCACGAACATGTCGAAAATGCGGTCAAGCATGTCGGCCGGAATTCCGACACCGGTGTCGCGCACCCGGATGACGGCCTCGGATCCCTCGGCCTGCGCACTGATCACGATGCGTCCGCCGCGGTCGGTGTACTTCGCGGCGTTGTTCAGCAGGTTCGCGATCACCTGAATCAACCGCACCGGATCGGCATGGAGCAGCAACTCGGCAGGCGGCTCGGTCACGACGAGCTCGTGCCCCGCCGCTTCGACGATGGGCGCGCTCGACTCGAGCGCGCTGCGCAGGACCGATGTGAGCTTGACGCGTTCCTTGCGGAGCACGATGCGCCCCTCGTTGATCCGCGACAGCTCCAGCAGATCGTCCACGAGGCGGATCACATGTCCGGTCTGCCGCTCCATCGTGTCGAGGACGCGCGCTCGCGTCTGCGGATCGTCGCCCGCGAGCCGCAGCACGTGCAGGGCATTCCGAATGGGGGCAAGCGGATTGCGCAGCTCGTGGGACAGGGTTGCGAGAAACTCGTCCTTTTGCCGGTCGGCCTGATGCAACGCGTCCAGACGATCGCGCAGCTCATACTGCCGCTGGCGCGCCTTGACTGCCGTCCGCAGCGTGCTGACGAGCGTCATGACGCGGACCGGCTGGTCGAGCACGGTCACATTGCCGAGCATTTCCATCGCCCACACGGCCGCGGGCGAATCGGCGCCCAGCGGGGACAGCAGGATGATGGGAATGTCGGACCATGCGGGCTGCTGCCGGAGCGCGCCCGCGAGGCGCTCTGGATCGTCCTTGTTGAGCGAGACATCGGTGAGCAGGATCGCGCCCGCGCCCGCGGCCATCTCGCGGCAGAGCTCTTCGAAATCGCGGCAGACGAGGGCGTTCAACCCGGCTTCCGCGAGGATGGCGCGCCCGAGCTCGGCATCGCGGGGCGTGGGAGCCAGCAGCAGCAACCGCTCCTTCATCTCAGCTCCGGCGCGCGCGGCGCCGCTCCGGACCGCGCACCCGCGGAACTGGAACCTCCGCATCCGCGCGCTGCGGCGTTCCCGACAATACGCCAACGAAGTCGGTGATCGGTTCGCCGACGACGATGGTTCCGCGCTCGAAGCGCAGCTCGCGAATCGTCCGCTCGTGTCTGCCCGTGCGTTTCTTGATGACGGAGATCGCGATGCAGACCTCGCCCCGCGCCTCGAAGAACCGCAGCAACACGACGGTGTCGGCAAGGTAACTCGCGTCGACCGGCGTCTCACCGCCCGCCGCGACGAGACCGTGCTGCGCCATCAACATGATGGCGCTGACGCCTTTCCCGCCGAGGTAGGCGAGCAGCTCATGCAAGTGCAGCGCCAGCAGCTTCTCGCTCGGCATGGCATTGAGGTAGCCGGTGAGACTGTCGATGACGACGATGCGCGTATCGAACTGTTCGACGGTGGTGCGCACCAGATGAGCGAATTCCCCGGCGGTCAGCTCCGCGGGATCGACCTGCCGGAGCATGAGCTTGCCCGACTCAACCAGCGGCTTCACGTCGAAACCGAGGCCCGCCGAACGCTCCAGAAACGTGGCGATGGATTCGTCAAACAGGAAAATCGCCGCATGGTCGCCGCGCGTCGCCGCGGCGCGGGCGTATTGCGCGGCGATTGATGACTTCCCTGTGCCGGCGGGTCCCAAGAACAGCGAGCTGGTACCGCGCGCGAGACCGCCGCCCAACAGCGCGTCGAGCTGCGTCAGCCCGCTCTTGATGTTCTCGCGGGAGTAGGAGGTCACGTGCTCGGCGGCGACGAGGCGGGGATAGACCACCAGTCCGCCGCGCAGGATACGGCAGTCGTGGTAACCTTCCCGCACGTGCCGCCCGCGCATCTTGAGGACTTGCAGCCGCCGCCGGAAGTCGCCGTACTCCGTAGCTTCGCGATCGAGCGTGATGATTCCCGTCGCAATGCTCGCGATGGCGAGGTCCGCGACCTCGGCACGGGGGTCGTCCACCATGAGGAACGTGGCCCCGAGCCGGTTGAAGAACTGCTTGAGCGCCAGGACCTGGCGGCGATAGCGCAGCGACGACTGCGCGAGCAGCCGGAGCTCGCCGATGGAGTCGATCACCACGCGCCGGGGCTTGATGCGTTCGGCGGCCGCGAGGATCGCCTGCGTCGTTTCGGTGAGCTCAACCTCCGACGGATGAAACATCGTGTAGTGGCCCTCGGAGGAGATCGCATCCGACGGGATCAGCTCCAGAATCTCGATCCCCTCGAGGTCCCACCCGTGCGACCGTGCCATGCTGCGCAGATCATCGGCGGATTCGGAGAGCGTGACGCAGAGCCCTGCCTCACCCCGTTCGCGGCCGGCCATGAGAAACTGCAGGCACAACGTCGTCTTTCCGGCCCCCGTATCGCCTTCCACGGCGTAGAGACCGCCGGCGGCGAGGCCGCCCTGCAACACATCGTCGAGGCCTTGGATCCCGGTGGACAGAAGTTCAGCGGCCATTGGTGTGGTCATGAGAGGTCGTAGAAAAATAATCCAGGGGCGCGGTTGCTGCGCCCCTGGTTCTCGAGCGTCCGGAGCCCCAACAGTTAGATCGGTGGTGTGCCGGTGCGCCGGCCCGCGAACAACAGCATAACGCCGGCCAGCAGCGCCACGCCGCCGACCCACGGGGGAATGAATCCACGCCGCTCCGTGGTGACGGTAGCAATGCCTAAGTCCGTCTTGTCCTTGTCTTTGACATACGAGACGCCGCGCAGCACGAGGACGATCGCGCCGAAAACAATCAGCAGAACTCCGATGAGGCCAGCCGGACGCATACGCTTCCCCCGAGAGGATGATGGTTTCACCCTGTATACCCGCGGGATCAATTCCGGACGTGTCGCAGGGTTGCAACACCCTAAAGGTTGAGGCTTGATACGGGCGCCGGTGTAGCAGTAGTTCCACATGCAAGAGGCGCATTCGGTTCTTGGGCCCGCGTCACCGCAGGCTGCGGCGATCGCGCATCTTGCCTGGATCTTCTTCGGCGTCGCCGCGCTCGTGTGGCTCGCGGTGCTCGGCTCACTGACCGTGGCCCTGCTTCGGCCGCATGGTCTCGGCGAGCGCGATGTAGATCCGCAGCTCACGCGCCGGCACCGGAACGTCGTCAGCGGCGCACTGGGACTGAGCGCGGTCGCGCTGCTGGTCCTGGGCGTGGTGGACTATTCGACAGGGCGCGGCATCGAGACCCCGCGGGCGGCGACGCCCGATACCGTCCGCGTTCGCTTGATCGGGCGGCAATGGTGGTGGGAAATCCAGTACGAGCAGAAGACCCCACCGTACCGCGTCACCACCGCCAACGAGCTGCACATCCCGCTGGGACGTCCCGTCGTGCTGACGCTCGAATCAAGTGATGTCATCCACAGCTTCTGGGCGCCGAGCCTGCACGGAAAATCCGATCTCGTTCCCAGCTACTCCAGCGAGTTCGTGATTCAGGCCGATAAGCCCGGCGTCTATCGGGCGCCGTGCGCGGAGTACTGCGGCGCG
>WNEN01000008.1_pt1 | contig 41711 bp, 56 predicted proteins | sample 5399951 | NCBI WGS metagenome assembly WNEN01 (sample SAMN13153327, study PRJNA577476) | soil metagenome | isolation source: 20 cm grassland meadow soil 5 days after 1st rain plot 2 | place: USA:California | collected 2015-09-21
CCAGCCGCGTATATAACCGCTACTGCTATAACTGATACTTTTACAGCCATCTCACAAGCGGCGATGCTCGCGCTTGCTGCTACAAAAGGAGATGTTTGCGTGCGTACGGATATAAATAAATCATTCATCTTGCAAACAGAACCAGCAACTACATTAGCGAATTGGCAAGAACTACTAACCCCATTAGGCACAATTCAATCCGTATTCGGTAGAGCTACAACCAATATCGTTGCGACAGCAGGAGATTATAATACGAGCCAGATTACAGAATCAGCAGGCTTTAAGTTTCAATCGGATAATCAGGATTTATTCAATGATGCCACTTCTTCTATTCAAACTCAGTTAAATTCAAAAGCCGCTGATGCGGGCGTATTACATAAGGCAACTGATGAGAATATAACAGGTACGAAAACTATCGTTAACAAACACTTAATGATTGCAAGTGACGGGATGGGTGTTGGTTTTAATGGCGGCGCGTATATTTATAAAAAAACAGGTACAGGAATAGTAGTCAGGTTACACACTGCTAATACGAGGATGCAAGCTGAGAATAACGCTGGAGCAATCTTAGGTACATATGCTTACACCTCTGAATTAACCCCTAAAGCAAACGACGCCAACGTACTGCACTTGACGGGCGATGAAACCTACAGAGGGGTTAAGAGGCATTACAATGACGCTAACGTATTGACTACGGATAACGTCACGGCAGTCGCTTATCAACGAGCTGATAGATTTGGTCAAGGAGGTAATAAATGGGGGGCGGCTTCAGAGTGGCGAATCGGTTCTTATGCGAACACTATCAACTCTCAGACTAAATTAGAACTATGGATGGCAAACGGAGCTACTAACGTTGTGGACACTAAAGTTCTTACCATCGACGCTAATAGTAATGTTTCAACGCTATTCGGAAGCATCCCTGTATCTTGGCAACAATTTATCGGCGCCTCGGCTAATGGCATTTTAAGAGACGCAGGAGCGAACTTCGGAAAGGTTTACGAGTACACTCTCCGTTCTCCTAATGGCAGTGGTAATTTGACAGCAAAAAAATTAATGATGCAGACGGGGGATACAAATACGGGGTTCTTTACGACTTATTCAACGCACATACTAGGAAACCCCACATTTGACGCCGCGAACAACAGAACCACTTGGCGCGTCTTAGTGAAAAGACTCGACGGCACATTTACAGATGGCGGCTGGGGTTCTACCACGGTATATATTAACGCATCCGCAAACTAATTAACTAAAAAAATATTAACAATGGCAAATCCATTAAAAAAAGACCAGATAGAGGATTTTATTTCTGATTCAGCGCAAAACGCTCTTGACGGGAAAATAAATATAACTGAAAAGGGAGCTGCCAACGGGGTGGCTACCCTTGGTGCTGATAGCAAAATACCATTAGCACAAATACCATCTTCTGCATTAGAAAGAATGAAAGTAGTAGCTGACCAAGCCGCGAGATTTGCATTAACCACCGACCCTACAACTGGTGTCCAAAACGGAGATTGCGTAAAAGAAAATGATACTCAGGATATATGGGTAGTTACTGATGACGCTAATCTTAATAGCAATTTAGGTTATGAACCATATAATATTGGGACAGCGGCAAGTGTGCCTTGGAGTGGGGTTACAGGGAAACCGACTACTACTGTAAATAAAATACTAAAAGCCACTTCAACCACAGGTGATTATGCTGATAGTGGCATAAGAGATACAGGAACAAGCATACAAAATAGTTTGAATAACGGGTGTTATACAGATCTAAAAGGAGGGGGGCAATTTGATGTCAGTACTGTTTCGAATAATTCGGGTGGGGCTTTTGCATCGGTGGCGAATGGAGTTGTTAAAGCCTACTACTATTGGGTGAATAATTTCGTACAAATACAAGGTGTAATAGGCACAGGTTTTAAGGTAGTCGTAGATAATGCACTTGTAGCTTTAACTATTTTTCCAAATAATAACACCGTTATAGGAGCTACAGATGACAACGGTGCAAGGTTTAGAGTTGCTGGAGGAACTACTGAGTTAGATGGATTTAAATATGGCAAGGCGATTTATACACCGGGTATTGATTGGGATAATTTGGATTACTCAGGTTTTTTCAGAGGAGAGGGCACAACAAATAATCCATTAGCTGACACTGGAACTTGGTTTGTTTCCGTTCAAAGCGAGGTAAATGGGGGAGGTCTATTTTTTCAACAAACAGCAACGTCTTCGGGTTATTTAAATACAGCAAACAGGGTATTTACAAGGTGTAAAGTGAACGGCGTTTTGGGCGCTTGGGAGGAGTTGGTTAAGCAGCCATTGGGTAAGAAGATTTATAAGGCTTTGATAAGTCAAACAGGAGCATCTAATCCATCCGCTACAATTGTTTTAGAGAATACAATAGGCACTATTGTTTGGACTAGAGATGGTTCTCCAGGAAGATACTTAGGCACTTTAACTGGAGGGTTTAAAGCAAATAAAACGATTGTCTTTGCTACGAATGGTTCTTTTGCACCTTGTGCTTTTAGTGCAACTACACTTAGCGATAATGAAATTTTACTTCTCACAACTAATTGGTCAACAGGAGCAGGTGACGATGATATGTTAAATGGTACTTCCATTTCAATAGAAGTTTACCTTTAATAATTTAAAATAAGATTACTTTATTAAACTTTAGATAAAAAATTATATAACTTTATAATATGAAAACTGAAGAACAAATAACACTTGGAATTGGAGCAGCTTTTAGCACTTTATTCCTTGACTTTTTAGGTAATCTGTTTTTGACTTGTCTTACAATGTCAATCACTGTTATACTTGGTTTTTTTCTACAACGTTATTTAAAACGTAGATATAAAGATTGATTTTGGTTTTTAATTATTAATTGATTTTTAAAGAGAGGAGGGAAAAGCGCATTAGAAATAATGCGCTTTTTTTATTCATTATTATTTTCAAACAATAACTGAATTTGAACTTCCAAAGCCAAAGAGATTTTTATTAATGTTTTTATATTCAAACCATTGAAATTACCGCATTCGATATTAGATACAGTACTTTTATCCATTGGATCGCATCTAAATGCTAAATTTTGTTGTGTGAATCCTTTTAGAAGTCTATATTTTTTCACATTACGACCTATCGCCATAACAATATCGGAAACCTCTTTATTTATTGATGACATTTTTACATACTCATTAATAACAACGTAAAATTAACAACTTTTTTCCTCTTACAAACAACATTTGACATCTTATTAACTTTATTATTATTAATAATTTAAATTATAAAGTCATGAGTTTAACAAGTGGTTTTGAAAGTAACGCTATCGGCATGGGCGGTGGTGGATTTGGTGGATTCGGTGGTGGATTTGGTGGCTTAGGTGCTGTCGGATTATTTGGTTTAATTGGATTAGATGGTCTCAGAGGCAGACATGGACATGATGATGATGGTGGTGGATGCCGTAATGAATTAGCTACGCTTCAAGCTATTGCTGGAGCTAAAGATCAGACAGTTTTTGAGGGCCGCGCTTTAGCTGCTGCAATATGTGGATCTGAAATGGCTTCTGCTCAACAAGCGTATGCTGCTGCAATCCAAGCCGAGCGAAATCAGCAACAATTGGGCAACCAAATGACTGCTTTAGCTATTGCAAATAATCAGAACATCACAGAGCTTAAAGAAGCCGGAGTTTTGCAAACAGCAGCCATAATTGCACGAATCAACGAATCAGAAAAAGATGCGTTGTTATTGGAATTGGCTGAAACTAGACACGGATTGCGTTCTAAAGAAATCGAAATCAGTATTTCCAATCAAAATACTGCCGTGGCTACCCAGTTCCAACAACAAGAGCAAAAACAAATGGTTCGCGATTTTGATGTTCACCGTAGAATTGATGGAATTTTTGGTTCTTTCAATCAAATCGGAAATCAACTTGCATGGTCAAGAAGCCAACAAGAAAATATTAATGTTGGGGGTTTGCAGGCGACAACCCAAACAGCCAATCCAACATCGGTGAACGGCAAATAGTAAAAGAATTACCGCCTAAAAAACCTAATTTTTTTAGGCGGTTTTTTATTTTAATCAAGAAAAAAATGAACACCTATTACGATCAATTATTGAGTCAGTTGCAGGGTAACAGTAAATATATTCCTCCAGTTCAAAAAACACCTGAACAATTATTAGATGAAATGAAACAAGGAAAATATATTGAATATATCCAAACTAAAGAAGGAAGCGAAGCTACTGAGATTTATAAAGAATCTTTTAATACTTGGTATAATCAAAAATACAATCCAAATGCCATAAATAATAGCCAAGAGATTTCAGAATTAAAGGCTATGGTCGCGAATCTAAGTAATCAGATTCAAAATATGAACAAGCCTCAAAATATTAATAATCATAATAATAAATAATTATGGAACATTTTAGTGAATTTGCTAGAAAATTTCCTCTTGATATGAGTTATTCAGAGAAAATGGTTTTAACACAAATTTATAATGCAATTTGTTGTGCTAAAAAAGAGTTAAAAAAACACCCTCAAGGACAAGGACATATAAAATATACTGTAAAGGCTTATAAAATGCTTGAGGAATATTTTGTAGCTAAATCAATTGATCCTGATAATATACCTATTATGTAAAAAAATAAAAATCGCTATTAATAGCGATTTTTTTTTATTCTTCTCCATTCCATAATTGAAATAAAAAGCGTTTAAAGCCTATTCTCTTTGGAATCGGAATAGGTATCCAATTTTGAAAATCAATGCCGCATATAGATTGTTTTATCCGACAAATTATATTGTGAAAACCCTATCTGATAGGCTACATATTTCCATCCAGACTTTTTTTTAAAGCGTTTCCACTCGGAAATAGTTATAATTGTTTTAAAGATTTTATCTCCTTTCATAGCGATGATTTCAATATTTTCATCATCGAAAAGCAATTAAGATTTAATAAGGCTTGTAGAAATATTTCTGGAATCCAATAAAATGAATCTTTCTGTTGCTGTCCAAGCAAGATAAATACGGCCTTCAGAACTTGTTCCTAAATATTCCACATATTTAAAATCGTAATACGTGGCCTTAGTTGGTTGCCATCGATATACGCCTTTCCAAACATGCGAGAATAAAGGGATTTCCATAAAATAATATTTATTCTTGTGGCATATCAGGTTCTATTATTTTTTGATAATGGGAAACTTGACCTGCATCTATAACATGCTGTCCATCTCCAAAATAAAAATCTCCATAAGGACCTAGGTAAAAATGACCTAACACTACCCTATTATGATGGGTTGGAATAAAAAAAACATCACAGGTTTCGTCTGGCAAATCTTCCAAAGTATTGATTCTAATCCAATTCATGATTTATATGTTTTAAAAATTTAACTAAAGTATCGTACACTTCTTTTAAACCACATGTATCATCCAAACAAGCCTCAAATTGGATCTTTCTTGTGGTTTTCTCATCTTTAATATAAGGCGGTTCACAATTTATCCCATCGAAAGGAATTCCATGTTTGAAAAGAAAGTTTCTGATAAATGCAATTTCAATATTTGCAGTCCAGATAATAATATATTGACCGCTAGCCTTTAAATCTCTTAATAATTGCCTTACCATTTCATAAGATTGTCCAGTATCATCTGAATATAAAGTATGATCGAAGTCACAGGCTATGGCTATATATCCGCGTTTTTCGTGTTTTGAAATCAATTTATTCAGAAGCGCATCAGGTTTCATATATTCATCCATGATTATAATACGATTTAAATATAAATTGATTATGTTAGAGTATCATCATCATTTAATATAAATGCAAGAATAATAGCCATTATTATAATTGTTATCTTAATCATATCGTAATTATTATGATAATATCTAAGATATGATTTTTATTTTTAAAAAGGCAAATCTTCTGATTCTATTGATTCAAAAATATCTGGCAATTCTTCTAATTTCGGAGTAAATAAATTTGGATCTTGATCCCAATCCATAAGATTGAATGGTTGATATTCAGTTCCTTTTTCATAATACCTTCCTGATGGAATATGATAGTCAAATTCAACTTGACCTCCAATTTCACCCTGAAATTTCATTTTAGTTTTCAGATTTTCAAAAACAGTTCTGGCTTCATTTTCTTCATCACCAAAATATCTATAAATACTGAATCCATCGTGAGTTTGATTTCTAAAATCCGATGAACCAGATACATCATAAAGGCTAGGTGAAGCATATAAACCATTTGTAGTTTTTGGCATTTTTGTAGGATGAGCGACAAGAAAAATAATAACATTATTCATTTGCGCAAAAGCGGTTAATTTGGTTAAAATATCGCCGATTAATTCCAATCTATTACCTTTTTGAGCAAAAGATATTTTATTAAAAGCATCGATCACAAAAATATCAGTACCATAAGTAATCATTTGTTCTTTGAATTTTTCCAATAACCAATCCCAATTTGGATTTTCGCCGTTTTCAGGATAGGTAAAATAAATTTTTTCTTTTGCCCATTCGGTATATTTTGCAATGTCGTATGTAATAATCCTTGGAACGCCATATATTTCTTTGAAGAAATTTTTACCAAAAGTTTTTTCTATAAATGTTGATTGATGAAGTTCTAAAGGATAATGCTCTGGAGAAAAGAATGATGCTTTCATATCATAATCTTTAACCAGATTTAAAATGTACCATTCGGTGAAATTCGATTTGCCGTGGCTCGGAATTCCCGTACAAGTAACTAAATGTCCGCGCATTACAGTAAATATATTTTTTAGATTACCAAAACAAGGATGTTTAGGATAGATTGTAGGCGGTAATCCATTTTCATAAATATTTAAAACATCATCATAAATATCTTCTGAATTAAAAATTCCTGATACAGGGTATTTTAAGCGATTTAAAACACTATTTTTCAACGAACCGTCTATCAAGTCCTCATTAGCATCTTTGTGGTTAAAAATCACTCTTTCGCATCTCCAGCGACCTAATCGTTGTGCAATCTTATCTGCAACCTCATTTCCTTTGTCATCATTGTCGGTTGCTATGAAGAATTTTTTAATGTCTTTTAGATATTTTTCGCAATTCATCCAAACATTATCATTGTCATTTGCTCCATTAGGCAATGAAATACAATTTTTTATACCGATTTCATACATTGACAAAACGTCTAATTCGCCTTCTACAATAAAACATTCTTCTTGTCCAATAATTGAATTTATATTATAAAAAATCGATTTTGTTCCTGCACTTTGAGTAAATTTTTTACCTCCTGATCGATATTTTTTATTTATTAAAATTTCACCTTCAAAATAATTAAATACCAGATTATTGACTTTTTTTTCCAATTGTGGCTGATAATATTCTTCTTCTGTTAAGCTAAAATTTATCGCTGTTGATTGAGATATTTTTCTGCTTTCAAGATATTTTACCATTGCTTCTGAGAGATTAGTGTAATTTCTCCAAGTTTGGACTGGTAATTTGAAGTTTTGTTGCTCCGTTTTTCGTTCTATTGAATCCCTGAAACTAATCGCATGGCAGTAATGACAATGAGCAATACCATTAGTAAAATTTACTTGAAGTGATTTATCTTTTTTGTTAGTTCTGGAATCTATACATTCTGGACAAGTAGCTTTGATATTACCAGAAGTTTTGTTTGTTTGAATTTTTGACCAAGCGAATATTGTTTTCATGAATTTTAAATAAAATTTGATCTATATTTTTCGATGGATTTGTTTATCCAAATGCAAATTATTTGAATTGATAATTTATCAACTTCTCCATAATATCCTAATGATCCTTCTTTTATAGCTAATTCGATAAATTTTATTTCAACATGTTGGAAATGATTATTAATATCTTCTATTGCTAAATCTAAATTATTTAATTTTTTACCACTAAAAATCATTGCTAATCGCAATGATTTTTTAATTCGATTTCTTTTATCCTCCATTTCGTTTATTTTAATAAATTGATTTTAAAGCGTTTTAAGCGATTGTTTTTTTTTAAAATAGAGATAATTGATTTTTATATAAAATTACCTTAGAATTAAAATTTAGTACCAAACTTGGTATATTATGATATTCTACGAGACATAGTCGGATGAGTACCATTTGAATTTTGTATTTTAATTTTTTCTTGGTTTTTTATTTCACCTGAAAGCCATCTGGAGAAATGGCTAGCATAATCTTTTTTTGAATTTTTAATATCTAATTCGGAATTGAGTTTTACATTGAAATTCCGAATGAATATTTCTAATTGCTGAAATCCCCATCCTTTTTTAGAAAATTCATTTTGAATAAGAATAGATTCTTTCCAATTATCGTTTTCCAAGAGTTCATTTCCAAAATTTTCATTTCTATTACCGTTTAAAATTTCTTGATTTTCTTTAAAAGGTTTATTATTTGGTTTATTATCTGGTTTATTATCTGGTATAGGTTTGTTGATTTCAACAAATCCATTTACAGGTTTCAACAAATCCATTTGTTGATTTGAATAAATGCATTTGTCAATTTCAACAAATGCATTTGTTGATTTCAACAAATGGTTATTTTCAGATGTAATTTCATAAAAAGAAGATCCTAAAGAATACCATTTTGTCCTATCATATTTCGTTTCATTATAATTACCAGATTTAAGAAAACCTTGTTTTTCTAACTTGTCAAGACAGGTTCTTATTTGGCCACTACTTAAATAATCAAACATCTTTTCAAATGCTTTTATGCTATTGTAAGTCCAATAATCATCATCATAAAAATGATGTTCGTTAGCTTGGTTTTTAAATACCCAAAATTCTATGTTAGAAAGTATTATTGCAGCATCGGTACCAACTATTTTAGCTATTTTGGTATCAAAAGCCATTTTAATTTTTGAACTCATAATTTATATATTTTATAAGTTCTTAAATGGTTATTGTTTGTTTTATCATTATTTTCTGATATATATTTCTTACGAATTAAAGATCTTATTGATTTTAATGATGTAGATTCACTAATATTTAAAGTTTTATAAAAATAATCTGCTTCACAGATAAATTCAGTATTTAAATCTTGGACAAATCCATAAATAATAGCATAGATTAATAATTGGTTGCCTCTTAATTTTAATTTATTTATCATCCAGCCTTGAATAATAATATGCTGTTCGTCTTTCATGATTTTATAATTTGATTATTGATTAATTTATATTCGGATTTTTTTCCGAGGACTGGTATTCTTAATTTGCTTATATAATATATCCCTATTGTTTAAGGCTCGAAAGTGAGATAAGCCATAAATAATAGGGATATATGATGTTTTTTAATTATCTTAAAGTATCTCACTGCTTTAAAGGATAATAAATTTAAATAATATTTTATAATTAATTATGAATAAATCTTAATATTAATATTTATTCTATGAATTCTCCACATTTATGAAGTTGTTTATATAATGGGTTTAAGTAAAGAAAATAACCAGTTTCTTCATCAAAAAAAATTGTCCTACGTTTTTTTAATTTTTTCAATCTTTTAACCTGACCACTAATATGAAGTGCAGTAAACGCATCAAAATCAATTCTAGGTAATGATTTTACTTTTGCTAAAACTTCTGCATCTATTTCTTCTGGATCAAATATTTTTTTTGTTTGTTGATCTTCCATGTTGATTGTTTAAAAAACTATTATATAAGACAAATCCCAATCGGTTTGGCTAAAGTGAGATACACCGCCCCGAATGGGATTATATTATATTTTTCTGATATGTTTATTTCAAAAACGAATCTCACTTCGTTGCGGTGCAAATATATAATCTTTTTTAAATATCCATAAAAAATAAATGTTAAAATTTAAATTTCTTCAACTTTTATTTTATCTAGGTAATTTTTCAATAATTCTATTAATAATTTCTTTGTTCTTAGGGTTCTCCCATTCTTTTGCAACTAAAATTGATACTGATTTAGAAGCAGTCCAGTTTTCAGCTTTCAAAGAATGATGAGATAGTTTTCCCTCCGTAGGTTTCAATCCTAAATCATGGAGCTGACAAAGACCGTCTTTAAAAAACGTACAAAATCCTGTGTCTGTCCTATGTTCCGCTTGATACATTTCTATTGGATGGTCAACAGCTCCCATCATCATCCCTGCAAGCCAGGTTGTTTCTAAAATCTTGTCTTTGTAGCCTGCATCTATGAGTTTTTCAATATCTTCAGGAGTTCCCAAACAAGGGGCGGTGCATTGTTTTTTGCATTGTTGACATTTGCAGAAAGATATTTTTCTTCCTGATTTTCTTGATATTTTATTGAATGTGCTTTCGTTTGGATTCATTATGATTCAATATTTAATTGTTCTGTAATATCTTTTCTATTTGTAAACTTTATTACTCGGAAAGGTTGCCCTGACATTTCTGAAATCTTAATAGCCATAGGAAGAATTGATTTTATTCTTTCTTCATCGGCACACACCATAGGCATCCATGCATCGGTGCTTTTAAATCCCATAATTCCTTCATTTCCTTCTTTATCGGTAGCAACAAATGCCGTGATTGTTTCTATTTTAAGACTCATTATTTTTTTTATTTTTAATCATTTCACATACTCTCTGGTGACCAATTTCCGCTTCTTCGTAAATTGAATATTCACGTTGATAATCACTATTTATACCGGAAATCCAAGTTTTAAATAATATTGGTTTTTCATCATTTAAATTATCGGCCCAACCAAAAAAAAGAGTAGTGATAAGAATTTTTTTTATTTCAGTTTGCCAAATAATTTGGCATGCTTTATTTTTATACTTCCATAAATCTTTAAATTCTATCTTTTTTGGTATTTTATCTTCCAAAATGTAATAATCCATTTTATTTATTTTTTAAACGTTCTATTCTCTTTTCAAAAACTTCACAAACTTCTTTATGCCCTGCTTCAGCTTCCTCATAAGTAGAATATCTAGCTTGGTATTCAGAAGGACCTCCAAAAACCATCGTTTCAAATAATAAAGGTTTTCCATCTTGAATAAAATTATGATCAATCCATAAAAATATTGTGGAAATTGCTATTTTTCCAATTTCAGTTCTGGCAACAATTTTATTTTTCTCAAAGTTTTCAATATTCTCAAAGTTTTTTGCCCATTCTAAAACTGAATCAACTTTTATTACCTCTTTATTTTTTAATATATAATACATTTCTTATTTTTTTAACTTTTTATTTTTGAATGCGAATATATAAATTTATGGTATTGATTAAAGGTAAAATTTAGTCTATATTTTTAATAAATGATATATTTGCAGAATTGTTAAAGAATATTAAAAATATTAAAAACACCAAAAATATTAAAAATATGGAAAAGTATATAAATATAGATAATACAAGGAATATAATTTAAAAATTCATGCTAAAAAGTTAGCCAAATAAATTTATAAAAATGTCAAGAGCAAAATTCATATTAAAGGAACCGAAATCAAAAAAAGATACTCTAGTTTATCTTACCTATAATTACGATTATCATAGGTTTAAATATTCAACGAAAGAAAAAATAGATCCTAAATTCTGGAACCAAAAAGAACATCGCGCAAAAGAATCCAAACAGTTTTCAGAGCATCAGGAATTCAATACCAAACTGGATAATATTCAGCACGCGATAAATAATATATTCAGAAAATTACATAATGATGGTATGGAAATAAACAATCAAATCCTTAAAAAACATTTAGATTCTTTGTTAAATGGTATTCCTATAAATACTAAAAAACAGACATTTATAGAATTTTGTGAAGTGTATATAAAGGAGTGCGAAAACAACAGGAGAGAATCTACTTTAAAGGATTATGAAATTGTTTTAAAATATCTGAAACAGTATAATTTAAAGCATAAGTATATTGATTTTAAAAATATTGATTTAGCATTTTATAATGATTATTTGGCATTTTTATCCAATGAAAAATCATTATCCATTAACACTATTGGAAAACATATCAAAACAATAAAATCCTTTTTGAATGAAGCGACTGAAAGGGGACTCAATGAAAATTTGGAATTTCGTAAAAAGAAATTCAAAACGGTTTCTGAAGATTCAGACAGCATCTACCTTAATATAAAGGAGGTTGAAAAAATCAAAGATTTGGATCTTTCGAAAAATCCGAAATTGGATAAAACGCGCGATTTATTTCTAATTGGATGTTACACGGGGCTCAGATTTTCAGATTTCACACATATCAACCCAGAGAATATAAATCTTGAAAATTCAACAGTGATAAAACGAACATTAAAGACTGGTGCCAAAGTAATAATTCCACTGCATCGGATAGTAAAGGAAATAATAGTTAAATACGATTCAAAATTGCCAAAATCATCCAGCAATCAAACAATGAACGAGCGTTTGAGAAAAATAGCGAAATTAGCCGGTATAAAAGATTTAATCGAGATAACTATTAAAAAGCATAATCTGATAGAAAAAACAACGCATTTTAAATATGAACTCATTTCTTCACATACAGCACGAAGAAGTTTTGCGACAAATTTATATCTTGCCGACGTTCCGGTTATTTCGATAATGAAAATGACAGGACATAAGACGGAAAGATCATTTATGAAATACATTAAGATCAGTCAACAGGAAAATGCCGATAAATTAATGGAACATCCATTTTTCAATTAATGAAAAATTAAATCGAGATTTAAAAAATATATGGAGCAGGAAATAACAAAAAAAGAATATATAAAAATGTTTTCAGAATGGCATTACGAAAAATTGAGGCAAAATGTATTAGCCGGAATTTTAGGCGATCCAAACTTCAAACCTAATTATGCGCATACATATCATTTTGAAACATTTTCTTTCATCGATGAAAAACTAGAATGGAAAATTTTGATAACGGAATCTGTACTTAGAATTATTGAAGAAGATCCGTTTCGCGAATTGGAAATAACTAGCATGGTGCTTTCTGATGAAATGATGCCTGATTATGCTCTGGACAAATATAATGATTATCAAAAAATTAAAAAAGAGCGAAATGAGTCTATTTTAAAAAAATTCGTCCCCTCTCTTACACCCTGAAAAAAATTAAGCCTTATAATCTATTGATTTATAAGGCTTTTAACATTTTTTGAGTAGTCGTGTTCGGACTATACGTTTTTTTGAGGCGGATTTTTAATTCCGTTTTTAAGTTCCAAAATATCTTTCTCATCAATCCAATTTTCTAATTTTAAGGATTTGAATGAATAAATCATTTCTCGAGAAGAAGGTAATTTTTGGTAAATAAAATCAAAAGCTGAATCTTTTCCGTTTATAATTATTGAATGACTATTTTTAATATCATATAAAAAACACATATTAGCTATATCACTTCTAAAATAAGAAAACATTATGCTTCTTACCGAAATTAAAAGACTCAAAATTTGAAATGGAATAATAAAACATATAATAACGGAGAGAATAGAATTAATTGTCATATTTGTTTTTTTTTAAAAAGGTAAATCTCCATTATCTTCTTCATTCGCAGCAATAGAATCAGAACTTTGTGGATTAGTCTCGGTTTGCGCGTTATTAGAATTGGGTGAAGTTACCGGAGCGAAATTCTGGATCTCCAATTTCCATCCTTGAATAGAATTGAAATATTTTGTTTCGCCTTGCGGATTCACCCATTCTCTACCTCTCAAATTGTAATGTACTTTTACGTCCTGCCCTATATTTAGACCATTTAGCAAATCTGATTTATCCTGATTGAATTCAATCAAGATATGCTGAGGATATTGTTCTTCGGTGGTTACGACCAAATCTCTTTTTCTGAATGAATCGCCAACATGTTGAACTTCTCCGATCATTTTAATTTTTCCTATTATCTCCATTTTTTTCAATTATAATTTAGTTCTGATTGGTTTAAAAACGGTGATTGGAAATATATCTTCACATCCTAATATATACCTATATTTGATAATTTCATTGTTTCCATCTACAAAAATGAAATCTCTGGAGTCTTCATTATTGAATAATAAATTAACTTCTCTAACGGTGCTATCTTCCGTGATAATCCCTATCAATTTCCCTTTTAAATTGAATACTGTGAATTCTTGATTGTTTTCTTCCATTTTTGCTTTTAATTATTGTTAAAATGTTTTATTTTTTAATATCTCTACTGTTTTTTCGGCAATCCATTGATAAGAAATAAATAATAATTCTGATTCGGTAAAATTTCCTTTAATATAATCGATAAGTTTTTTTTTATCTATCTCCATTTTTTCTTCTACTACTAGCGTTTCTGCTAATAATAATCTAGTTGCTTTTGATGTTTTTTTTATTAATTCTTCAACATTAATTTCTAAAAATTCGAGCATTTGTTTTTTTTTAATTGTTATTTAAATTTGTTGTTTTTATTTCCTTTTTTATTATTTTCAAGCCATTCTTGAGATCTATTTGATTGAACTTTTTTCATTTTAGCAATGCTTTCTTCACTATGTTTTTTACCTAAATGAGCTCTTCCAATTTTTTGTTTTGTCTCTTCACAAGAATAACCACTTCTATCATTGGTTTTTGTTAATATACAATTAAGTCCAGATTCTAAAACTGAATATAAATCTTGATAAAATCTTTCTTTTTCATTTAATTCTGAAACATCACATTCACACATTACTTCAAATAAATGATTTTCAACTCCATATTTTAAAAAAGAATGTCTTAATTTAGGTTGGTATTTACAATCTAATCTTTTATAATTTCCAAATCTTTCTTTAATGTTAACACTTTGTCCAATATAAATTCTATTTGTTGGACTTATTATTTTATAAATACCTATCATAAATAAAAAAACCCGCAAAATCAAAGAGTCGTCGTTCTTATCATTTGCGGGAATTCATATAAAATTTTACATTGTAGCGACGACTCTACAATTGCAAATTTACAATTAAAACTTGATAATAACACTTGATTTTGAATAATTTACTGAACATTTAGGCACTTCTATTCCTTCAGAATCATAAATTGCATCCTTGGATTTTTCAGCCAATTTTAAAAGTTCTGTTCTATCTTTTATTTTTTCATTTAGTTCTGACCACAAATGATCTTCTTGATATTGAATCATTAATCTTCCATTTGTAGGCACAAATTCCATTCCCATGCAGCTTTGCTTATCTATATCTATTATTGATTCCCTGAAAGCCTCTACTGCCGAGCTTATAACTTCATTGAGCCTTATAAGATTGGCTCCGAAGCGCATTTTATCCACCTCTCCAGATTCCAATAAATCTTCGACTAATTTTCTACCTGTTTCTTTGGCGTCCTTTTTTGAAAATGATGACGGATAAAGATCAGCCATTTCATTTGCGCGCATTTGTAAAAACATCCTTGCTGAATTTCCCATGATTATTTATTTAAAAGGATTTTTTGTATTCATAATTTTTTCAATTTGCTTAAATCTTACATCACTAAATAAATGCTTATTGTTTTTAAGCGTTTGTTCGTAATAACTTATTTTATAAATCATTACTGTGTTTTTCCAAAGTAAAAATATAATTATTATTAATAAAATATTTATTATTATAATCATAATCAATTATTTATTAACTCAATATTTTCGCATCTTTTCCAAGAAATTGATTCTATATTTTCTTCCAATATACCAATCAATCCTTGTTCAAAATCAACCGATACGATTTCATATTTTTTATTGTTCCATAAACACCATGTGTTTGCAGACCATCTTTTTTCATTAAATTCTTCTATTGTCATAATGAGTTATTTATTTAATGATTTAAGTTCTGAATATCTAATCGAAATACCCTCATGTTGTTCCTGAGTAGCTTTAAGCAAGCCTTGCTCGATAGCATTAAGATTTCTTTCAACAGTGTCTAAATCGCTGTTCATGAGAATTTCGAATTGTTTTTTGCTTAGCGTAACGATTTTCACTTCTTTCGGTTCTGTCACTTCGATATATTTAATATCGATGATTTCTTCAGAATGGTTCGGCATTTCATCTGAAGTGTATGGCATACTTCCCAATTCATCACTGAAACATAATCTGAATCCTTGGGATATAGCTACTTTTTTGGTCATAAAATTAGCTTTTTCCCAAAATTTGGTTACTACTCCTTGTTTTGTTTTTTGTACGCATTCATCATAAAGGACTTCCCAAATAAATGGATGTTGCCTATCCTTACGATAAATAGTGACAATGGCTTTCAAGTCTCCTGAGGCTACGCTTCCAGATGTTGTCGCGCTCCAGCCATCAAGTTGGCCACTACGTTCCGCTCTTTTGATATAAACCTCATAGCCAGTAAGTATAGAAAATTGCTTATATTGCCCTTCTCCATATACTGTGCAATATATTTCTCTCTTAAAAGGATTTAGCTTGCATATCTTGGCAATATTCAAAAATTGTGATTTTTCTTTTTCTTCGAGTTTAGGTGTGATTCCCATCACATCAAGATATTCGACTAATATTTTGTCGTTTATCTGCTCGTTTGCAACAATTTCATTTTTCATTTTCTTCTTTATTTGATTGTTCTTGCGCTAATTTTGCCTCATGGAAAAATTCATTTAACAATAGTTTTTCCGTGGACGTTAATTGATCTATTGATTTAGAATTCACCACCCATTTGCCATTCTCTTTTTTTATCTCTATAATCATAATTTTAAGATTTCGTTTTCAAATTCTTTCAAAAGCTTATTAAGGGCATTTTTTACATTGGTTGCCTCGGTACCTCTGGTTGAAAAAATAAATCTGACCTCTATATTATTCAATCGAAATTCTACTATGTCGGGAGTTGGAGGATATTCATTGGTTGCCTCGCTACCTTCTTCTAAAACATCAGCTGATACTTCAAATGAAGCCATTCCTAAGCAGTAACCATTATGAAAAATCTGTATATCAGATTTGATAATATTTTCATTATAATAATTCTTGAAACAGAACTTAAATATCCTTTCTAATGTAGAATCTTTTAACTCTTGAAATAAATCATTTCTTTTTTTCATGAATTTGTTTAATAAAATTTCTTATTTTATCTATATGTTCAGGTAATGAAGTTATTAAGTATTTCTTTTTCCCTAAACTTGGCCGTCCTGAATTAAGGCGTTTTCCTCCGTGATTATTGGTTTTCATTAAATAATAATTGCCGATTCAAAAGAAATATCAAAAGGCAATCCTAAAGCATTAAAATCTTTATTTTCTATGAGAATCGTTTTTATTATATCACATTTTCTTCCTATGTTGTCATCTTTAACCAATTTAATAGCTCTTCTTGCATTTTTTGTACCTATTACTAATTGATATTGTGTTCTTGAATAATAATTTGTAAAACATACTACAATAGCTTTTTTAATGTGATCTTTTTCTACATATTCACCTTCATAACCATTTGTGCTTTGCCAAACTGTTTGGTCTGAATCTTCCCAAACATCACATTCAATCGAAGATTTTTCAGAAAAGTATTTTTTTGCCAATTCCAATGATTCTGCTTGACAAGAAAATTCTAATTGGTAACCTGATTTTTGTTTTGCTAAATAATTTTTCATGTTTTTTAAGTTTTAATTTGTTTTGCTTTATTGCTGATGCAAATATACAACATGATTTCGTATATACAATATCAAAACTAATCTTTTTAAAAACTTTAACATTTAAAAACAAATTATCTTCATAATATTGAATTTTCTTACGAAGATTATTGGTTTTAGTCATCAGCTTTGTTTTATAGTTTTTTGTTATGATTTTTGATAAAATTTACCATTAAGTTCAAATTCTTCACACCCATTATCAAACTCTTTTTCCGAAACTTCATAGTAATCTTTTATATAGTTTTCATAAGGATGCTCTCCTATAAACTCATCAACATCATCGAAATATTTCGCAACTTGATAATCATCATAGCTGTATTCATTCGCTTCTAAAACTTCTTGAGCCAGATAACTACCATCTTTTAAAACCGACAAAAGTTCTTCACTATTCAAATTATCAATTTTTGTAGTCCAAAAAGAATAAATATCTACCGAACAATTAACTTCTTCGTTATTCTCAATTTCGTCATCTGTAATTAATTCTCTTCCGTTATCATCCGTTACGTAATAATAACCTTTTTCGTCATTATGAAAAAAACTACCAAAATCATGACTTCCGTCAAAATAACTTAACGCATCTGATATGCTACCTTCTTTTGCAAATTCTGTAATCATTGAATTTCCAAATCTTGATTTTAAATCTTTTTTTGTTCTAAAAATAAGTGTTGTCATAATTTATAAGTATTTGTTTTGCTTTATTGCTGATGCAAATATACAACATGATTTCGTATATACAATATCAAAACTAATCTTTTTAAAAACTTTAACATTTAAAAACCGATTATTCTTATTAAATTAGCGCTTCTAAATTTAATTTCTCGGTTCGGCTCCGCAAAAAGAATCCTTTTTTCAAAATGCAGACCTAAAAGTCTGCATTTTTTACTTTCATTTATAATATTTCATAACAGAAGTCCGACCAAGATTATTCCCTTTTAAAAATGCAGATCTAAAAAGTCTGCATTTTTTTTGTTAATTTAGTTATTATAATTAAAAAAATGAAACCGAATAAGGAAAATATTATTACGGATATTCTCATTGAGTTAGAAAAATGCACTACACGGGCTGAATGTTTGGCAGTAAATGGCAGTAAATGGCAAGTTTCAGAAAGAACATTTGGTAGATATTGGAAAGAAGCCAATTCAAGACATTTGGAGAAGCAAATAGCGATTCAAAAACAAATCGAAGAGGAAAGTAGGGCTAAGTCAAAAGAATTGCTGGATTTGGCTTTATTTTCAAAATCAGATATATTATGGAAATTGCAAGAAATAATTACTGATGCAGAAAAAGATTCTGATAAAATAAACGCATGCAAGTTATTCTGTGAAATCGAAGGTTTTAAGGCTCCAATTAAATCAGACATGAATATTATTGCCCCGACTCCTATATTTGGATTTAATCCATTGGTCGATGAATGAACCAAGATTTCACATATCGCCCAACGAAAGCATTTTGGAAGATAAACAAACTTTTTGAAAGAAAAGAATCTTTATTTATTGTCCAAGGAGGGCAAGGTGCATCGAAAACAATCTCTATTTTAATGATTATTATAGATGCGTGCAATCGTTCAAAAAAAGACATTACCATTTGCTCGGCCGAGAAATCCAAATTGATGGATACTGCTTTTCGGGATTTCGTGAAAATACTTAAAGATTGGAATGTTCCAATGAAATCCATTCACGAACGAGAGGGCGTAATCAATTTTGCTTCCGGAAGCTATATTGAATTTATAGGACTGGATAAAGCCGATGTAGGAAAAGGCAGGCGCAGGGACATTATTTATATAAATGAAGCCAATAAGATCACTTTAAATTCATTTGCCGATATTGCACAAAGAGCAAAACTGATGATCTGCGATTATAATCCAGATGCGCTTTTTTGGCTCAATGATCTTCAAACTGAAACCAATTTCATAAATTTAACTTATCTCGACAATGAATATCTGCCAAAACAAGAAGTTGCCAATATTGAAAGATATAAGACTTTAGGTTATAATGAGGATGGAACAGTAAAAAATGAATTTTGGGCTAATAAATGGCGTGTGTATGGCCTTGGAGAAGTCGGGTCTGTCGAGGGCAGAATCTATCATTGGAAAAAGATTAATGATGAAGATTATAATAAAATTAATACAACTCCAATATATTCAGTAGATTGGGGTATGGTTGACCCAATGGCAGTTACTGAAGTTCGTTATTTTGATGGTAATATCTACGTAAGAGAGATCAATTACGCTAGTGAAAATGAAATAAGAAGCAAACTAAGTTCAACAGAACAAATGCAGATTAATGCTAAAGAGAATGACGGTCTTATAACACATCTATTTACTAAATGGGGAATCCCTAAGAATTCAATTATAATTTGTGATTCAAATTACCCAAATAAAATACTTACTCTTCGAAAAGCAGGTTGGGAGGGAGCATATGCTATAGGAGCCAAAAGCAAATTGTTAGACCGAATAGCCATAATGTCTAGTTTAAATATATTCTATACTGCGAGTTCTAAGAATATTGAATTCGAAGGAAGAAATTATTCTTATGCGCAAGACAAGTGGGGTAAGCAATTAGAAACGCCCATCGATGCTCATAATCATCAAATTGACAGTATTAGTTACGCTTGTACTCATATGATTAACCATAGAATTATAAATATAGTTTAAATGTTAAAGTTCTCATTTTAATGTAGTTAAATAGTATATTTGCCGCATGGAAATTAAGAAAAAAAAACCTAATGGATATTGGACATTTGATATATGTCGCAAAGAAGCTTTAAAATACATTTCAAGAACTGAATTTTATAAAAATAATAATAAAGCTTATCATGCTGCTCGTGAATATAAATGGTTAAATGAAATTTGTACTCATATGATTCCACAAGGAAATCTTATGAAGAGATATGTGTATAAAGCAATGTTTCCAAATAATTCAGTTTATATAGGACTTACTTATAATTTTGAGCAAAGAAAAAGTGAACATTTAAGTAAGAATAAAAGCACGGTTTATAAATATATGATTCAAACTAATACAGAACCTATATTTGAATTATTGAGTGATTTATTAAGCAAAGAAGATGCTTCTGCATTAGAAATTCGATTAATAGATGAATATAAAAATAATGGTGTTAATATTTTAAATAAAATAAAAGGTGGTGCATTAGGGGGAGGTAATTTAATATGGACATTAGAAAAATACAAGGAAGAAGCATTAAAATATTCAAATAGAAAGAATTTCAAAGAAAATAGTTTATCAGCATATTCTGCGGCGTGTAGAGATAAAAATATAGATGAAATATGTTTACATATGATTCAAGATAGAAAATATCGCGGATATTGGACTTATGAATTGGTTAAAGAAGAAGCTTTAAAGTATACTGATATGACGGAATTTAAAAAGAAATCGAGTACTGCATATGGTAAAGCTTATGATAATAATTGGCTAGATACTATTTGTATGCATTATATAAAAAGACCTAGTAGAGGCGAAAAACATCATGGCACTATACTTACAGAAAAACAAGTTTTAGAAATCAGATCAAGTAATTTATCTCAAAGGAAATTATCTAAAATATATAATACTAGCCAAACAAATATAAGTTCTATAATTCGTAAAGAAACTTGGACACACATTTAATAAAAAAAGCGACTACAACAGTCGCTCTTTTTTTATTCCTGGAATAGGTTTGATTTTTCCGTATTTGTTTTCGTATTCCTCAATGAATCTCTGCATCGCTTCATTTATTATATCTCTTTGCAAAATCTTTTCATGATAAGCAATAGCTCTCATTTTTTCTAAAATATCAGTATTTATTTCGAAGGTTGCCCTAGATGTAGCCGGTTCGGTTTCTGAGATTTCTTTTTCGGATTCTGTTCTTTTTGAGAGGGATTGAAACCCCCCGTTGAATTTTTTTACAGCCATAACAATATGATGTTTTTTAAATTGTGGATATTTTTAAATAATATTAAAAATATAACAATTTTAATATTTACAATATTTTTGATGTTTCTTCTCTTTTTAATATTTCTTTAGTCAACTCCATGTAATCGCTTGTCCCGTTAGATTTTGGATTATAACTGAATATATCCATTGACATAGCCGGAGCTTCAGCAAGTGCTATATTGTTTCTGATCTTGGTATTGAAAACTTCATTCTTGAATTCAGAATCTATAAAGTCAACTACTTCTTTGTTTAAGTTTTTTCGGCTGTCATATTGAGTTATAATAATACCTGCTACTTTTAGGTTCTTATTCAGATCGCATCTTATTTCCCCGATCACTTCTATTAGCTTAGTAAGCCCCTGAGTAGATAAAAATTCAGCTTGCGCCGGAATAAGGATTTCATCTGCGGCAGCAAACGCATTAATAGCTAATAAGCCTAAAGATGGAGGGCAATCAATTAGAATGTAATCGTAATTGTCTTTGATTTCGTCTATAAGCTTTTTTAAGATGTATTCCCTGCCTATTGACGAACTTAATTCTATTTCTGCTCCGGAAAGATTCAGGCACGATGGAATCAAATCAAAGCCTTCTTTATACGAATACGGTTTAAGTTTTGATTTCTTACTCAAAGATTCATAAATATCATGTTCTACATCGATGATACCTAAACTCTGCGATAAATTGGCCTGAGGGTCGAGATCCACGAGCAATACTTTTTTTCCGAGCTGATGAAGAGCCGCTCCGATGTTGATTGTACTTGTGGTTTTTCCTACCCCACCTTTATGATTGCTTATTGAAATTGTTTTTCCCATTTATTGTTTGATTAAGTTATAATTGATTTCTATTTTTTTTTGATTAATAAATTGGAGGGCTTGGTGTTTGAATTATTTTATAATGAGTTATTATATTTTCCCCATTACATCCATTATCGCAACAACCGCATTCCCCTTCAATAAAAAATGTTCCTTCTTCTTGGTCGAATACCCTTATACCTATTTGGTGAAATTCATCAATAGTCCAGTAAAATTCATTATGCCATTTAGGTAAATCAGCTTCGCTTTCAATTTTGATCCAACCATAGTTACTTTCTATATTTTGAATTATTGCTGGTTTTGCACAAATTATTTTTGAATTACTAATATCTATGATATGAAATCGTTGTTCGCGTATGGTTGTGATATTTATATTTCTTTTGCATAGAATGGTAAATGGTATCCAGCCATTTTCATCAATGTAATCTTTTAAACTTTCCCAGTGCTCTCCGTATGCTTCCTGTATTATTTCTTGTTTTGTCATAGTTATGCTGATTATTTAAATTAATTTCTGCTAAAGTAAATATTTTTTGTGTTTATTAAAAATATATAGAAGTTTAAATTTTTAAATAATATAAAAAATATGATGTTTTCAATATTTTTTTTAATAATTAAAACAATTTCTGTTGACTGATATGATTATTTATTCGCTCAATTGATTTATCAAAATAATCTTTATTAATCTCACATGCTGTAAGTTCAAATCCATAATCGTAACAAGCTATGGCGATACTACCTGACCCTAAATGAGTATCCAATATTTTATCATCTTGTTTAGCATATTTATCTAAAATCCATTTATATAATGCTACAGGTTTTTGAGTCGGATGTATTCTTTTTTCATTTAATTTTTTATTCCCGTTTACTTTTCCATCAAAGCCACTTCCTTGCATCATTCCGTTCCACATAAAAGAAAAAAGCCTTACTGAATCATGAAAACTACAGGAAGCTATTTCCGCATCAGAAAAACTACTTTCGCCGTTTACTTTATTCCAAACAATCCTGCCTACTGATGGAATGTATTTTGCATAATAATTGCAACCCCAAATTATTTGGTTTTTGGAAACTCTGAATAATTCATTAAAATATTCTTCCGTAGGTAATTTCCATGAATCATTTAATGGATTGTAATCTGTTCGTTTTATATTTAGTTTATTGATCGAATTCCCATAATATTTTCTTTTTTCAGGTCCTGAAAAATAAGGCGGATCCACAATAGCTAAATCAAAGTAATTGTTAGAATAGCGTTTCATGAGTTCCATATTGCATTCATTTGTTATAGTCATAAGATATTAATTATTTGTCGCAAAAATACAATATTTTCCATATTATTTAATAATATTATATTTTTTATATTATCCAACTTATAATGAAATATAGTGAAATGCTTTGATGTTTAATTCAAATATCTAATTATTAAATTGATTATATTTGTATCAAACTAATGAATATGTCTTTTAATTTTAACATTTCATTTGGCAAAAATCCTATTACATTTGATAATATAAAAGAAAATTATTTTTATCAGATAATAAACGCATTTAAAGGAAAGAAGCATAAAGACTACGACAAGCTTCAAACGGTTCTCGATAGTCCTGCTGCTATGTTTGTTTTTAAATTAATTTCAGAATATTATGCCATGGGAAAATATAATTCCTATAAAAATGGCAAATTAGATCAAGAAGATTATTTGTATGAAATACTAGGCAATCCAAATCAATGGCAGACTTGGACAGATTTTGATCAGAATTACATTTTCGGAATTTTACTCGGAAACGCCTATCTGTACGAACAAAATGATGTAATGTATTTTCTTCAAGAACGAGACATACAATTGACGCAAAACCAAAGAAATTCATTTAAGACACTTAGTTTTTCCAAATACGGAACGCAAACTAAAAAAAATATACAAAAAGGTTCTTTCAAATATCGGACTGGAAATACACAAATAACGCTCGATTTATCAAATCTATATATAATTCAAGATACGAGTGGAGTAAATGGAGATTGGTTTGCCGGAGTAAGTAGACTTGATGCATTATACGGAATAGTAGTAAATTCAAATTTGGCAGTTAGTTCTGAAAATGTTAATCTGGAATTCTCACAAAAATTCTTAGTATCAGGGCAATATGACAGCAATGATGTCACTTCGCAGATGATGGGAAGTGACGAAAAAGATTCTCTTGACAGAAATGCCAGAAGCGGGAAAAATATGTTCGCCACAGGCTCGAAAGTAGATATTCATCATTTTGTAGGAGATCTATCAAAACTTAAATTAGATGATACATTTCTGTCAAAAGTTTATATGATAGCCAAAATGTACGGCGTTCCGAAAGATGTGGTTGAAATGTCACTATCTGGAGGTGCAACATTTGAAAATCAGGAAAAAGCAATCGGGCGTATGACTGATTACTGTCTTAAGCCATTAGGACAGAAACTTACTGATATACTTGAAAACATATTTGATTTGGAAGATTTGCGAAAAGAATTCTCTCATCTTTCTTTCAATAAGATATTTGAGCAGGAAAGGGAAGATTTGAGAACATCACAACTAACCAATCTTACTGCATCGGTTGCGTTAGGAATGAATCAGGCAATGATAAAGCAAAAACTTGATGAGATATGGAATGTAGAATGACACTCGAAGAAATTAATAAGAAATTAGAGCGAAAAGATTTGATGCCGGAATTTCGAAAAGCTTTAATTATAAAAAAGCATATTCTGTTGAATGATAAAGAAATTGAGAAATGATATTTTGCAGGGAACTTAATAAGAATTTTGATGATGAAACTTCTCTATTTGCTGAATTAAAAGCGAATAAAGAAGATATTCTATCTTTAAAAAAAGCACAAATACAGAAATCTTGCGAAAAAGGCACTGCAATTGTTTCAAAATCACTTGGATTATCAAAATTAGGTGAAGAAATAAAGAATTTTCCTATTGATGACAATTATCATTATATCGCCGTTAACGCTACAAAAATATTAGATTCTCATGGTGATTTACATGTTGATGGTATTTGGAAAAAAACAATAAAAGATCAGCAAGGTAAAAATTATCTTTTAACCGATCATAAAATGGAAATGGCTTCGGTTGTTGCTAAAAAAAATGATGTAGAGATGATGACGGCAGAAATTCCTTTTAATTTAATTGGGAAATCTTACGAAGGCAATACCGAAGCTTTGATTTATAAAATCGCAAAAGATAAAATAATCCATCCTGTTGCAAAGAATTGGCTCGAATCAGGAGATGATTTACAAGCGAGCGTTAGGATGCGATATATCCATATTAAAGTAGCTTTTAACAGCACAAGACCAGAAGATATAGAAGAATTTAAAACATATAATGAGTATGTGGAACAAATTGCTAATAAAGATGATTTTGAGTCTATTCTATATTTTTGGGTGGTCTCAGAAGCGGAAAACGTCAAAGAAAGCAGTCTTGTGTTATTCGGAAGCAATAGTTCCACAGGCCCCATATCCAACAATAAAGAGGAGCCGTTATCCAACACTCCAAAAAATAACGAGCCGTCAAATGACACTTCAAACCCCGAAGAAACGACTATACAAGCCGTTCAAAAGCGCAAGAAAAGTATAATCTAATAATTTGAAATTATGTTCATTTATAAAACATCAAAAGAACTCGAAGCTCTTACAACTGAAGAGCTGGATCAATATAAAGCAGATTTGAAAGCATATGAAGCTGAACTGCAAAAAACCGCTATTACAACAGAGGTCGAAACTCAAATGAAAACAGGAAAAGCAGATTTAGAGAAATTTCTTGGAGAAGAAATAGCAAATCAAATTGCTGAAATTAAAACTAATAAAGACATTCGTAGGACTATTCTTGATGAGGTGATCGAAAAGAAAGCCGAAATCATAAAAATGATTAAAGGAACTTCGTATAAGGAAATAGAAATAAAAGCAAATACAACACGAGCATCTATACTCAATTCAGCATCTCAAGATTTATTGACTACTATTGGACAATTAGGGGTAAAACGGAGATCCTTATATGATATTTTCGGTAAAGTAAATATGAATATTGGAAATGATGGAGGTAAAGTTGTATATCATGACTGGGATGAAGCTACAACTGTAAGAGCAGCCGCAATGGTTGCAGAAGGTACTCAATTTCCTGAATCAACTGCAAAGTTTGCAAAATATTCTATCGATTTAAAGAAAATAGGAGATACATTACCCGTTTCTGAAGAATTTGGAGAAGATGAAGCGAGTGCAGCAGCTGAATTGGAAATGTTTATTGATGTCAATATAAATTCTGTAATTGATAATCAATTAGTCAATGGGGATGGTGTAGGTTTAAATTTGACAGGGCTCATGAATTCGATTCCTGTATATGTACCAATTGCTTCTGGAATTGTCGATGCAAATATTAAAGATTTGGTTGGTAAAGTAAGGACAGCGATTGTTTTTAACAGAGGTTCTAAATATCAACCGGATATTGTTGCAATGAACGCTAATACTATTGATAGATTGAAAATGAAAAAAGACGGAAATAAAAATTATATTTTTCCAGATATAGAAAATATTGGTCCGTTAGAAATAATTGAAGACAATAATATTCTTGATAATCAATTAGCGGTAGGAGACAGTCGTTTTGCGCGTATCTATGAAAAAGGAGGTGTCGCTATTTCAAGAGTATATGTTGGAACTCAAGCAATTGAAGATATAGTTACTATTAAAGGAAGAAAACGTATGTTGTTTTTAATCAGAAATGTTGATAAAACAGGATTTATGAAAGTAACTGATATAACTGCTGCATTAACAACATTAGCAACTTAATATATTTTATCATGGATGAAGATGAAAAAATAGATTTAATAAAAGTTCGTTTTTTAGTAGATTATAGTAATAGAAAAGCTGGTGATATAGGAGAATTTAGTGTTGATAATGCTTATTTAATGGTTGTAAAACAAGGAATTGCAGAATATTCTGATCCAATAATAACACCGCAATCGAAACGATTAAAACAAACAAAATTAGATAATGAAAATCCTGAATCATAATTATGTATTTAATAGATAATTCTTATTTCATCGGAAAATATGAAATTCCTGATATTGATGAAAGTCAGTCAGGAGTTTCAGATGTTCTTAATCAATTCATTGATATTGAAGTGAGATTGTTTATGCAGGATTTATTGGGAATAGAATTGTTTAAAGAATTTGACAATTATATTAAGCCATATATATCATTGCCTATTGTTTTGCCTCGTCCTGAACATCCGGCTATTTTACCTGATCCAAATCAAAAATGGTCAGATTTGATAAACGGAAAAGAGTATAAAGATGCAAATGGAAATCCGAAGAAATGGAACGGTCTTGTCTATAAAATAGGTAATTATCCAAAATCTTTACTTACAAATTATATTTGGTGCGCTTATTTTATGCAGAAAAATAGAATTGATGGTAATGGAAATGCGAATGTAATTAGTAGTAAAAATGCTCTTTTAGGCAATGCAGCCAATCAATATTTTATGATTTGGAATGAATTCGTTTTGATGACAACTTCTTGGAGAGACACAGAATTTGTGAGCCTGAATCAATTTTTATTCGATAATCCAACAGATTATCCGACTACGAATTTTATTCATGTTGATTTTCAAAACAGATTTTTATGATAGTCGCGGGTTTTTTAGCCAAACTATTCAAAGATATGACTTTGACTTATGATGAATATAAGCCGAATTTTGTAGACAAAACACCTATTACCAAACCTGTACAATATCATTTTGGCGATTCTAAAGAGCTTGCAAAATGGATTAGAGGACGTAGCGGAAAGCAGAAATATCCGCTTATTTGGTGCGTCATCGAACCGAGAAATAATAGCGCGATAGATACTATTAAAAGCACTTATTGCCTGTATCTATTCACTTCGACAAACGCATCTTATTACAATAACACTAGATCACTTATCAATTATTCTAATATAATCGATCCTCTTACCGATAAAATATATAAACTTTTGGAGTCAAATCCAGTTATATCATTGGCATTCAAAGATTACGAAAGTATTTTCACTACCTTAGATATACCTAATTACGGACTGGATTTCGATGATAGTGATTTTACTAAAACAACTGCAAAAGGCGCAAAAAGTATCACTATTGATATAGTTGACGCGCGAAAAATAGAATTTCAAGGAAGATTTACAAAAACTAACATTAATTGTTTAACATAAAAATTTAAGGTCATGGCAATATTAATAAATCAAAAAGACTGCCTTGTTTCAAGAAAAAATTTAGGCCTTTCAGATTGTATCATACAAGAAGGCAGATTAACTGGATTTATCATTGTTCCTAAGAGTTGGAGTTTAGATTTAGTCACCGACGCATTTGATTTGGATTATGTCAATAATCAAATCCAGTTAGGTAATTTTGTTCCGGTATTGCAAGCTGTAGAGGCCGCAAATCAAACCCCTGAAGCTACTATAGAGGAATATCCCGGAGGAATTAAGACTGTCGTTCGAAATGGGCTTCCTGAATATATGTTTAAATTTGTCAAAGGAGGCTGGAAATGGGCCAGCGCATTATATACTTACAATTCCTTCCAAGCATTCGATGTGTTACTTGTATTCTCAACAGGCGCGATAGCAGGGGCGAGCAATGGAACCAATTTTACCGGTTTTGATCTTGGAATGCTGAATAATGGCACTTATATGTTTACGGACGGATCCGTGAATTCATTCGTGCAAGTTCATATACAATTAACCAATGAAGTGCAATTCAATCGCGATGTGGCACTTTTAGATTCTTCAGTATTAGGTTTCAATGCGAATTTCGATCTTTCTCCAATAACTGATATTTCAATTGTCGGGCGTGCCAATGTTACGGATGCAAAAGTATATTTCAAGGCTGTATTCGATATGAATAAATCCACACAATTACTGGGAATAGCTCAGAGCAATATCCAAAGCTATAAAGATGGAATTATCGATCCTATTACAGCTCTGTCATTTACTTATGATACTATTACCAAAGAATATTCATTTTCTCCAACGGCGACATTTACCACTACAGATAATTTCGTTGTCACACTGTATGATTCAGTAACCTCTACAAATGTGGCAATTATTGGAACGAAATTTTACAAAGGACAGTCTCCTACAATTGTGCCGATTGCTTAAAATAATAAATCATGCAGATATTTAATAAGATATTGAGCAAAGAAGATTCTGTGGAATTCTGTAAACAGAGCGATGAATTCAAAATCGATTGGATTTTGAAAAATACAAATATGCAGGATATGAATCAGATTATGCAATGGATAAATAATCCTCCTAAGTCTATCGATGGAAAATGTGGTTGCGGATGTGGAGATTCAAAAAAGCCGGATTCGGATTTTAAAATGACAAATATCAAAAAGAAAAAGTTTGGGAATTAAAAAAAACGTATATTGTGTATGTTATCTTCCACCATATTTTTTTGTTTTTTAGAATGAGAAAGCCACTGTAAAAAGTGGCTTTTTTTATTAAAACCATATTATTATGCCATTATACGATCATATTGATAATTGCCCAGCCAAAGTTTTCTTTGAAATACTTAAGGATAAAGATTATCAGAAATTGCGTCCAAAGCCTAAAGAAAAGAATTTGGACAGTGTTTTTCTAAGCATTTATGATGATTATTTCATCAAATCAGATAATCAGGAAGCAAAAGAATATCTAAGGCTTCAGAACGTACTTGTTGTGAATGAATATAAAATCGAGATTTTAAAACAAAGTCTGGCCTTTTATTTCTATAACAAAACAACCAAAGAAATGCGCCAGCAATTCATTGAAGCATTGAAAATAGGATATGGAATTGTAATAGATGAAAATGCCGAATTCATTGATGAAGTTGGACGGGTTTTAAATATAGAACTTGGAATTTTGAGAAATGAAGTTTCTTTGGCCGAAATAAGCTTAAAAGAAATTCAAGGAAGCCATAATACGAATGATTTTGGGTTTTATGATGCGATGATAGGTTTATCCAATGTTCTTACCGGAAATAGCCTGATTAAGGACGATATGACATTATCTACATATATCGCGCTTAAAAAAAGTGCGGAAAAACAGATAGAAAGCATGAAAAAAGCTAATAAAAAATGATTTCTGCGGCCGAATATCAAAGAAGGCTTAAAAGCGTAAACAAATTGTCTGTTTTGCAGGATTTGGCTTATGAAGTAATTATAAAAGAAGAATCAACTTTGAAAGATTTAAAAGAGCAGGATTTCTTAACCGGAGATATTTATGGCGATGATAGTTTGCATTCATACAGAAGCAAAAATTATGAGTTATTTAAAGCGTATCATAATCCATTGGCCGGTGGAGCAGTCGATTTGATATTGACTGGAAAATTTGTGAATGCGATGTTTTTAAAAAAACTACAACAAAATCGATATACTTTCGGAAACAATGATAGTAAAAGTGCGGAATTATCGGGAAAATACGGCAAAGAAATTTTTGGCCTCAATAAGATTGTCTTTGATAAGTTTCAAAGGGAGATATTGGCTCCAAGATATATCCGAATGATAAAAGAAACCGCTAAAATCGAGTGATATGATAGGGATTTACCGCATAATGAACCCTGCTGGTGCTTCATATATCGGTCAATCCGTGGATATAGAGCGGCGTTTTAAGGCATATCGGAAATTGCGTTGTAGGAAACAACCGAAAATATATCAATCATTGCGGAAATTCGGGGTTGCTAATCATAGATTTGAAATACTTGTGATTTGTTTTGAGTGGCAATTGGATGGTTTTGAAAGATATTTTCAGCAACTGTTCAATTGCACGGGAAAAAATGGATTGAATTGCAAAATCACAAAAGAAAATCCAATCAAAAATTATCAGAAGTTAATAAAAAGAATTTCTAATCATAAAAGAAAATAATCATGGCAGCGGGCGAATTTATCGAAATACTCAGTTCCAGTGCTTTAGCTGATTTGAATACGCTGAACCTAGCATTAACCGAAACGGTAAAATCCGTTAAGGATATTAATACTTTTATGGGGACTATAAAAACTCCAAGCGGAAGCACCTCTGCTATTACCGATCTGAATGAAAAAATATTAAAACAGGAAAAATTATATGCTTCGCTTCAAATCCAATTGGAGAAATATAACCAATCAGTTACCCAATCTAAAATCAAAGAGGAACAATTAGTTCAAACTAAAATCAGAACCGAAGCAGCTACCGAACGTCAAAATAAAGCATTAGATAGGGAACAGCAGAAATTAACGGCCGCGTCAAATCTCTATAATAAAGTTCAGCAAAAACTCAACACTTTACAGAATGAATACAAAGCACTTGCTATTCAAAAGGAACTTACTAATAAATTATCTGATGATGAGCAGAAAAGATATGATTTTCTTCAGGGTAAGATAACAAAATACGATACCACATTAAAAGCAGTTGATGCCACTATGGGAAAACATCAACGTAATGTAGGGAATTACGCTAGCGGTTTTAATGTATTAGGAAATTCTATAAATCAATTAACTCGTGAAGCTCCGGCATTCGCAAATTCCATGCAGACTGGATTTATGGCTATTTCTAATAATATCCCGATATTCGTCGATGCGATGAATCAGGCTGCCGCGTCTACTAAACAATTGCAAGCAGAAGGCAAGCCTACTCAGTCTATACTTCAACAAATAGCTTCATCATTATTTTCTTGGCAAACCCTATTGTCGGTTGGTGTTACGCTTCTTACTATTTATGGAGATGAAATTGTTAATTGGGCTATGGATGTTACAGCGGCCGATAAAGCGGCGGAAAAATTCAAAGAGACCATGGGAGAGGTAAATTCTCAATATACCAATCAAATGGTTACTTTGGAAACGCTTCGAGATATTGTTTTAGACACTTCTAAATCAGAAAAGGAAAGAGTAGTGGCTTTAAAAGCATTAGGAGAAATAATACCATCATTGGATAAGGCCGATTTAAACCATGCAGGAACGCTTCAAAAAGTAATTGATTTGACTGATTTATATATTGAGGCTTCCTTAAAAAGAGCGGAGGCCGACATTTTGGTAAAGGAAATAGCCGAAGCGGAAAGAGAGAATTCTAAAGAAAATAATAAATCATTAGAGGAAAAGACTAAGTGGTATGAAAAATTATTATTGAAAATAGCAAAAATGAATGATGCTATAACTGGCAATGGAACACAAGAAAAGGATCAAAGCAAAGCCAACTTAGATCGAATAAAAGAAGAAGCCGATGCTAGAGACGCTAATATCAAGAAATTAAAAAAAGAATTAAAAGATAAACTTATTTCAGCAGAGGAATATGAGCAAAAAATAAAAGCATTAGAAGATAAAGCGGCTAAGGATAAAAAAGATAGAGAGATTAAAGAAAAAAGAGCAGATTTAGAAACTATTAATAATTTAAAAGCACAAGAGCAAAACGCTACTGGATTATTGCAAAAACTGGAAGCTCATAAAAAAGCTTTGGAGGAAGCTCAGGAAGCATTATCAAACAATAATGAGGAATGGGAAGAATGGGCGGTTAGAATTGGCGCGGTTCAAATAGCAATCGATCAATTGACTGGAAAGCAAACAATTTTAGATAAAGATTTAGAAAAATCAAATAAAAAACATCTCACAGAAATACAGAAAAGAATGGCAGGTGAACAAGCCTACTATGAAATGATAAAACAAATGCAAGCCGGTACCGATGCTTCATTAAAAAAGATAGGATCGGATTTTTTATCAGAGCAAGGTTTTGGAAGCTTAAATCAATTTTTCGATAACACTTTTGCTCAATTAATGGAAGGAGCGGATACAACGGCTGAAAAATTTGCAGTTTCTTTTAAAGCAATCGGAGATGTAGCCCAAGAAACATTCACTTTTATCAATAAAAATTCCCAAGCTAATTTCGACGCGGAATATGCCAGACTTGAAAAGCAAAAAGATATATCTCTAAAATTCGCCGGAGACAGTGCTGAGGCTAAAGCCAAAATTGAAGCAGAATATGAAGCCAGAAGAAAAGAAATACAAGCGAGAGAGGCAAAAGCTAAACAACAACAAGCAATATTTAATGTAGTAATAGATACAGCTCAAGCTGTCATTGCATCGGTAGCCGAAAGTCCTCTAACATTTGGTTTGCCGTTTGCCGCTGTTGCCGCTGCTATTGGAGCCGCACAGATAGCGATTATTTTAGCTCAAAAACCACCAGAATTTTGGCAAGGAACCGATAATGCACCGCAAGGATGGGCTAAAACAGATGAACGAGGTGCAGAGTTACATACAGATAACAAAGGGAATATAAAGGATTTTGGTTCAGATAAAGGATCAAGATTCAAATATCTTGAAAAAGGCGATAAAATCTTTAACGCTTATGAAACTAAAAAAATATTGTCCCAAAATGATTTTGATACCCAATTAAGCAATATTCTTATAGGTAGAGGCATCGACATTCCTGTTATTATAAATAATGGCTTAAAAGCCTCTGAAATGGATGAATTATTAGGAAAATATTTGGCCAATCAAACTAAATCAGTAATTACTTTTGATAGAAATGGCTTTGGAGCTTATTTATCTAAAAATGGAAATATTACCAGAACGGCAGAAAATCGTGGTTCCGGAAAAGGAATATCAGTATAGTACCGTAAAAAGCATGAAACAGTACCGTAAAAAGTACTGAATACCGTTGCAGTACCAAAATAAATTTCGTATGGCTGGAGAAAAATTTTATCTTAATTTTTTATCTGATGGATTTGGCAAAGTTCAAATAGACGAACCTATCGGGTTCAATATCCTATCATTTAATTTCCAGCAAAAAGAGGATGGATTTGCCCGTGATATTACATTCAATGGTGGCGAATCTCAAATGGAATTTAGTTCATATCGTGAGCATTATTTGGATAAAATATTCTATTACAATCATCATTTTGGATTCGAAAGCAATGTTGAATTAGAGATAGTTTTTCCTAATGGAGTTTCGGTTATTCATGATATTGATTTTGCTAAAGCACAAACTGATGATTTGGAATATTTCAAGTGTAAAATGATCCAGCAAAGCAAAACCCAAATAGTAAAAAGGCGCGAAGATGTAAATGTAAATTTATTCAGCTCTACCGATATTGATGGAAACCCAATTACGTTAGTTCCTACTTCTAAAATACTTTTGAAACCCAAGAGTATCTTTAAAGAATCAGCTTGGGAGCAGGTTACTTTTAATTCAGATGGCACCTATATGGAAGCTAAGGGAACCGGAGCAACAAAATTTTATCAAGCTAATCCATGTCAGATTATAACCAAAAGCGATATAAAAGCCACATTATCATCACTTACTTCATTTCAGGCTATAGAAGGTCGCAGTGATTATTATATATTGGAAGCTAAAGAGATATTAAACAATACTAGAATTACCATATCCGGTATCGAATGGCATGTATTATCTGGGGCAACTAATCGTGGCAAAGGAACTTTAGATTTGCGCTTTTATATTATTTATGGAAAAGATTTTGAATCAGCCACGAAACAAATATTAATAGCTCCGGATAAAGCATTGTGGCCGCAGCACAGTATGCGATTTGATTATGCACAGACAGCAGATTTCAACATTGATATACCATTGTTGGAAATTGGAGATAAAGTTTGGGTTTATTTTGATTATAAATTTCAAGAAACTTCTGGATTAGGAATCGCGGCTACAATTCATTGCAGATCAGATATAACCGGAATGAAAATAAAAGCAACCACAAGTTCTGCTTCATCTTATTCTGTTGTTGATGGGGTGAGATTGATTGACGCTATTAAGCAAGTTGTAAAATCAATATCTAAACTTGATGTTTCGGCCCCTTTCTTTGATAATGGAAATGATTATTACGATACGTTTTTGGTTAATGGCAATTTACTCAGAGGTCTTAAAACTTCTTTTCCAATATCATTATCTGATTTATCTAAATCCATAACCGAATGTAATTCTGATTATGAGACTGGTGATGCAGTCTTTTTTGGCAACGAGAAAGAATTTTACCAACCTATTGAATGCGGATTTTTTGACACGACACAATTTCATGAATTTGACAAAATATCTAATCCGAGATTCTGTATAAATGAATTTAGCTTTAAATATAACAAATACCAAGCTTTAAAAGAAAATGAGCAACCGCAGACAGCTGATACGGTTCATGGGGAAGCCACAATGACTTTATTTAATAAAAATGTTGAAAATAAAAAACCTATCACGGTAGAATGGATTCGAGATGGATTCTTAATTGAGGAGGCGCGAAATAAGGGCTTGCAAATAACAAAAAATACTTCTTATCAAGATGATGATAAGATATTCGCTATAGATACAGCGCCTAGAAAAGCTAATGAAAGATATAAAACTACTTCTGAATTAAATCATAGTTTCGATGCTACAACAAATAGATTAACTTTAAAAACAGATTCTTTAAATTTTTTAGTAATTGGGCTTTATTTTGGAACTAATTTTTGGATAGATGCACCACACAAAAATGCAGGATATTATCTTGTTCAAATTGTAACAGAGAACACTGTTGAATTATCAATAGCTAATGCGAATCCTAACATAAATAACAACGGGATAGCTATGACTGGATTTCAGTATGATATTCCGATAACAAATGTTCCGCTAGTTAATCGAACAATTGAGGAGATATCCAACATTGGAAACATAACTTCACCAGAAACTTGTCATAATTTAAGATATTCAGTTAAAAGAAACATAGAGACATATTTTCAGTCATATTTAGCAACCTGCAATCAGTATTGGGAAAATAAACCAATCACTACAACTTGGTACAAGAATAATAAAGACTTCCAATGTACCTACAACGATATTGAAACAAAAGAGGGAGCTGATTTTATTCCGCAAGGACAAATATTAACTCCGTTCATATATGAAAATGTGATTTTTGCCAATGTCCAATTGGAGGAATTCTTTGACCTGCAAAATAAATTAAGAAAAGATAGAGGTTTTATCAGGACTATTGACAAAAACGAGATAGTCATAAAATTGTTCCCTGTGACAATGAGCTATGAAGTAATGAGTAAGGAATTGACAATCAAAGGCGAACAGAAATTTGAACCGAGCCAAATGACTATTGATAAAACTTCATTTGGGATTACAATAAACAATGAAACATCTTTAGTAAAACTGATTTATGAAATAAAAGAAGACAAACTTTTTTTATATGATTCCAATAGGGAACTTTTATATAATGGAGTTTTTTGGGATGCCGTGGCAATAAACGGATATATTTCTAAAACCATTGATGAATTAGATAATCTGCTTAAATTGTTGTAAAGATAATTCATTTAATTGGGTGTTTTTTTATTAAATTTATAACCATGATTTTACCAGTTATAAATTTATTTCGTACCAAAAATGAGGCGTTCTATTTCAAGAACAGCCAAAATACTACGCAATATATATTTGGCGGAATTCATTTACTTCCAAACAACACAACTTCTTACGTTCAGGTTACAAATACTCCAACTGGAATTCATTTAGAGGACTGGACTGTAAAGGCAATTTCTATTGACGACAAAAGATCAGTAGATATAACTCCCAGTTTCAATGTAATAGAACTTACTAATTCCGATAATGGAGATCCGCAAGTAATTTGGCAATTAGCAAATATTCCTGCCGACTTCGGAGCGCAATTAGCTTATTTAGAAGTTAGCCAACTCGTTGGGGAAACATTTTATTCAAATCCGTTTCATTTGTCTAAAGTGTATGCTGATAAGACTACGCAATTCCATTATAGATACAAAAAAACAGAGACTTATCAATCAATAGGTTTTAGAACATGGTTTAATCAACCGGATGAGAAAATTGAGCTTACAAGCTATTATGAGACTTCCACAGGCCATACTGTGACTCAATCAGTGAAAGTGAATAAAATAGAGTCTTATCTCACTGAACCAATGGCTTTTCATGAATTATCTCTTTTATCTATGATTCTGCGAAGTCCTTATTTGTATGTGAATAAAATCAGAGCTTCATTATTTGAGGCTATTGATTTTCCACAAAAAAAAGGAAATGAAAATTTCGGGCAATTTTCATATAATCTCTCCCCAAAAGAAAGCGACATATTAAATATATAATTTTATGGCAAATTTAAAATTAACCAAATTAGCTAATAGTGAATGGTCATTTATTATAGATAATAACGTAGCCGGAGAGATACGCAATGTTAGAAATGATTTATTTACCTATGGAACCCAATGTCATTTTAAAACGGCTAACGGAGCAAATATCATTCAGCTTCAGCAGATAGTTCCAACTGATGTAACTATTGTGGCCACGGCTACTACTAACCCACAGACGGTAACTGAATTATTTGATACGCTTTTCGCAGAAGGTTATTTCGATTGGATTAAAGGGGGAGGCACAGGAACTGGAGTTGATAGGTTTGACGCGTTATTAGATACTTTCAAATACACTGGGAGAGCGGGGCAAGTAGTGATAGTTGACGGTAGCGAATTGAAATTAACCTCTGTAATCTTTAGTAACGTAAGCAAATTCACGGATTTATCAGATACGCCCATTTCGATAGTTCCCGATCAAATGGTAGTCAGTAATTCCGATGGTAATGCGCTGATATTTAAAGAGCTTCCAAAAGAACCAGAGACCTTTCTTAATTCAGTAGGATATTTTCTTTATGATGATGCCGTTACACAAACAACTCCTATACCATTTACTTCAAATACCGAGGTTAAAATCACTAATGATACATTAGGACTTGGAACAGATTATACTCAATCACCATTCGGAGTTTCCTCTGTATGGAATTCAGCGACTAACCAGACTGATTTTTCTGATTTAAGTATTGGCGATGTATTAACGCTCAGAATGCAATTAAAAGTTAATACCAATAGCACTGACCAGAGATATGAAGTTCGTTTAAAATTGGCGGCTGGAACTCCTAATGAGGAAGTGATTACTATCTTTTCTAAAATACCTAAAATAGCAGGACTGGACACTGAAACTTTTGCTATTCCTTTTCCTATAAATAATACCAGTATAAAAGATTCCCCATCCGAAATATGGTTGTTTTCTGACGGATCCGGAACGATAAAAGTTGGTGTATTTTATTTTGAAATACTTCGAAAAAACATAAATCTGGTACAGATTGGTGCGCAAGGTCTCGATGCTAAAGCAGATAAGATTGATGGTGCGACACAGATTACAGATCCTAATCCTTATGCTAATATTGGGACTCTGGCCGGGGCTACTCAGGCAGAGATTAATTCCGCTATAAATGCTATCATTAATATTGGCACAGGGCTTCCTGCTGGTGGAACAGCTACGGATTATTTAAATGGTGATGGAAGCTGGAAACCATTGCTTTCTATGCCTATCTCTACGGCTACGCAAACTGCATTAAACGCTAAAGCAGATAAAACAGATGGGGCAACTCAGATTACAGACCCAACAGCCTATCCAACTATTGGAAGCGCGGCTAATGCAACACAAGCTGAAATTAACGCTCTTATCGAAACTAAAATAGGAATAGGGGGAACCGGAACTTATGTAGCACAAGATTTAGATACCGAGTATTTCTCGGCTGCTGGCGGAAATAAAACATTTATTGTAATTCAGGATATTGTTGATGTTTTAGGTGTTTTTAGAAATGGGCAGCAACTTATTCCTAGTCAATTTGTGTTTACGGCACCTAGAACTATTACAATTGAAAGTGTAATTGATACTGATGAAATAGGAATTTCATACAAATTTACAGCAGCCGGACAAAGTGCAGATGTATCATTGAAAGCTGACAAAATAGACGGAGCGACTCAGATTACAGACCCAACAGCCTATCCAACTATTGGAAGCGCGGCGGGTGCAACACAAGCTGAAATTAATGCTCTTATTGAAACTAAAATAGGAACAGGCGTAGTTCCTGATGTAGATAAAGCTTATGTTGATGCGCAGGATGCCGCTACTCTTTCGGCGGCTAACACCTATACAGATAATAAGGTTGCCACGATTGATTTAAGCGCAAAGGCTGATAAAACAGGAGGTGTAGGACAAATCACAGATACTGTTGACCATGCCAATATTGGTTCGGTAGCGGGCAATACGCAGGCTTCAATAAATAATGCTATTGATGCTAAATTAGGGGCTATTGTAATTCCTGATGTGAATAAGACTTACGTTGATACGCAGGATTCAAATACTTTATCTTCAGCGAAAATTTACACTGATACAGAGCTTTTGACTAAAGCAGATAAGATTGATGGAGCTTCACAAATCACAGATACCAATAATTATGCAAACATTGGCTCGGTTGCAGGCGATACGCAAGCAATTATTAATAATGCCATTAATTCTAAATTAGGAGCAATTGTAGTTCCAAATGTAGATAAAGCCTATGTAGATGCCGCAGATGCTCTATTACAAACAAATATAGACGATGAAACAACTGCAAGAACTGCGGCCGATGCTGACTTACAAAGTCAGGTAACAAATGCTTTAAACCAAGCTTTGGTTTATATCGGGATTATCTCTAATACGAATGCCGAGGTAACTGCTGACCCGACTTTATTAGATGCTTTTGTTTTAGCTAATACAAATCCGTCAAGAGCAAGATTAAATAATGATAAAATAGTTGACTCTGATGACCATGCTTGGATATTTTCATCTGCAAGTAATTTGTGGATAGATACAGGAATCGACAGGGTTAGTTTAGCTACCACTACACAGGCAGGGATTGTGAAAATAGCGATTGATGTAACTATTGGTGAAACAGGAGTAGTAACGGGCGATTTAGCATCGAGTGCTATTTCTGCGGCTACTATTAATAAAGCCGATAAAACAAACGGGACTACTCAGATAACCGACCCGACGGCATACACTTCAATCGGTTCAGCAGCAGGCGATACACAAGCCCAGATAAATGCTAAAATCAATACTAAAATAGGAGCTGTTGTTGTCCCTGATGTGAATAAGGCTTATGTGGATACGCAAGACGCGGCCACTTTGGTCTCTGCAAAAACATATACTGATAACTCTGTGTCTTCAAAAGCTGATAAGACAAACGGTGCAACTCAGATTACAGACCCTACTGCTTACCCTACTATTGGAAGCGCGGCAGGTGCAACACAAGCGCAAATCAACGCTTTGATTGAGGTGAATTCTATCAAATATGATGCGGCAATAGATTCAACAAGCTTAGTGGCTAATAACCAAACGGGCGCAGTTCTTACCGCAGGTACAATTGTTCAAATTGACCATGTTGACCCAATTACTTTTATCGCGAACGTGACCAAGGCAGACCAATCGACAGTCGCTATTAAGAGCTTATTCATCGTTGGTGAAAACATCCCAAACGCCACGACAGGACTTGTTCATAAAACAAAAAGAGTTGACAATGTAAACACAACTGCTTTTGCAAATGGTCAGATTTTATATTTGGCAGCAAATGGGCAATATTCTGCAACCCGAGGAGCTATAAACTCAATAACAGTAGGTATTGTTATCAAATCTGCTACTGTTGGTACTATTCAATTCTCAATGGATGCTCAACAAATTCAATTAAAAGATACTTATCTTGATGAAGTAGCGATTAAACGCGGTTGGATGCGTGATTTTGATATGACTAACCATAAGATTGCAGGGGTTAAGGCTGCCGTCAATCCAGATGAAGCGGTTAATAAATCGCAACTTGATGCGGCGGTAGTTGGAACAGTCAACCCGTACAAAATCCTTGGTAAGTACGACGCTTCGACTGGATTAGTTATAGAGGGTCAGGGAGTTGGCGCAAATCCAATTGTTTCGGCGGCTAATCAATCATGGATTTACGAGGTTGCTGTTTCAGGAACAAATGCGTTCATCAATGGGGTTCAATTATCCGTAACCGATAGAATCAAATCGGTAAACGGCGGGGCTTACGCGAAAGATTTGTCGTCCACTCCACATACAGATGTTATTACCGAAGATACAGCTTTTACGAATTTAAGTACCCCATCTGGAAGTAGTCAGCAACAAGTAAATACGGCTGTTGATGCTTTATTTCCTACTAAAGCGAATAAAACTGATTTAGATACAACGAATGCCAGTGTAGCTTTAAAAGCGAATCAAACTGATTTAAATACTACGAATACAAATTTAACCACAACTAATACAAACTTAGCCGGTCTTACCACTACTGTCGGGACTAAAGCAAGTCAAACTGATTTAAATGCGCTCACAACAACGGTTAATACTAAGCAAGACAAATTAAGCACAGGACTCGCTACTGAATACCGTAAAGGTGACAATACCATAGGCGTTTTCACTACTGATGTTGATGCAAGGATCACGGCTCAGAAAGGGGTTAACAGCGGTGTTGCGCCGCTTGACACAACTGGTAAAATACCAGCCGCGTATATAACCGCTACTGCTATAACTGATACTTTTACAGCCATCTCACAAGCGGCGATGCTCGCGCTTGCTGCTACAAAAGGAGATGTTTGCGTGCGTACGGATATAAATAAATCATTCATCTTGCAAACAG
>WNEN01000010.1_pt1 | contig 41101 bp, 30 predicted proteins | sample 5399951 | NCBI WGS metagenome assembly WNEN01 (sample SAMN13153327, study PRJNA577476) | soil metagenome | isolation source: 20 cm grassland meadow soil 5 days after 1st rain plot 2 | place: USA:California | collected 2015-09-21
GGATATGAGTAGGGGCGCAGGGGATATGAGTAGGGGCGCAGGGGATATGAGCCCCCTACCACGGTTCAAACGAACCCGCGATCACTGCCATCCAACCGACATGAACTCACTCATCGCTCTCCTCATCGCCACAGCGGCGCCTCACCATCCGGCGCTCAAAGCCCAAATCCAATACACCCTTCGCGTCGACAGTACCGACCTCTCAGGTTGGACGGTCGTCATGAGATTTCGGACCACGGCGGACACGTTCCGCCTGGCCATGGCAGCGCATCCCGAATACGACGACCGCTACTTCCGCTACGTGCGCGATGTGGATGTCGATGGCGGCACCGTGACGCGGGTCGATAGCGCCGTGTGGCGGTTCGAAGCGCCGCGCGGCGCTGTCACGGTCCATTACCGTCTCACCTTGCCTCCCGCCGAGCCTGGTTTGCGCGCGTCATGGCGTCCGTTCCTTACTCCTGCGGGCGGGCTCATCGGTGGGCCGCACGCATTCATGTTTCTGCTGGGTAGCGAGCAGGAGCCGGTCGCCGTAACGCTCGAGCTCCCTCCCAGCTGGATGGTGGCGACCGGCCTGAGCGATGCGGTGCGCCCCAGCGATCAGGGCATTCTGCGAGCGGGGCAGCGCGTGTGGGGCTACGCCGCCCAGGACGCGGCGACGCTCGTCGACGCCCCGATCCTCGTCGGACATCTGCGCCAGTGGCGCTTTGTCGAAGGAGCGACGACGCACCGCGTGGTCTATTGGCCGCTCCCCACCGCGACGCCGTTCGACACCGCGGCGTTCGTCTCGGGAATTCAGCGCGTCGTGCACCAAACCTTCGCACTGTTCGGTAGCGCTCCGTACCGCGAGTACACGTTCCTGCTCCAGGACGGCGCTTACAGTGGCGGGCTCGAGCATCACAACTCGGTCACGATGGGCGCGCCGAGCGCGGATTTGGCGAAGGACCCGAATGCGGTCCTGCCGGAAACCGCACATGAGTTCTTCCACACCTGGAACCTGCTTGCAATCCGGCCGGTCGAGTCCCAGAACCTCAGCTATCGCACGCAGCCGCCGATTCGGGGCCTGTGGTTCAGCGAAGGGCTGACGCTGTACTACGCCGACCTGCTGCTGCGGCGCGCCGGAGTTCGTCTCCACGACTCGACCCGCACCGCGCATCTCGAACGGTTGATCGGGAGTTACATCTTCAATCCCGCCTACGGCCGGTTTTCCGCGGAATCGATCAGCCAGGTGGCGTACAACGCCGAGCCCGGAGAGTTGGGCGATTATAGCGCGAGCACTCATCTCCAGGGCGAGCTGACCGGCACGATACTGGACCTGATGATTCGCGACGCCACGCAAGGCCAGAAGTCGATGGACGACGTGATGCGGCTGCTGTTCAGTCGCGTGCCCGCGATCGCGCCGTCCCCATCGCGGCTTGAGCCGACACCGTACCGGATCGACGGGCGCACGATCGAGCAGGCCGTGGAAGCGGTCTGCGGTTGCGACGTGACGCCGTTTTTCGACGCGCACGTGCGTGGCGCGCGGCCGATCGACTTCGATCGCTACCTCGCGCTCGCCGGGTTGAAGACGCAGGTCACCTGGGCGCCGGCGATGTACAATGACGAGCCCGAGCGCGATCTGCGCGTGTGGGGGTACGAACGCGACAGCACGCTGCGCCTGGTCATCAACAACCCTGCGAGCGTCTGGGGCAAGGCGGGGCTGCATAGCCGCGACCGGCTGGTGAGGATGAACGGCGGGGCGGTACAAACGTGGGCCGAGCTGCGCGCCAAGCTCCAGGGGCTGCGCATGGGGGACACGGTGCGCGTCGAGGTCGCGCGGCCAGAAGGTCCGTTCGTGGCGACGGTGGTGGTCGCGGGCATGGAGCGGCCGACGGTGCGGCTCGAAACACTGCCGAGCGCGACAGACGAGCAGCGGCGGCTGGCGCAGCGCTGGATGAGTGGAGAGTCGACTCCGGTCGGTTCCCGTGCCCTAAAGGGCCGGCTCGGCAACGACACGAGCCCTTAAGGGCTCGCGTATTGGCCGAGCCGGCGCTTCAGCGCACGGTACAACGAGAGGCGCTCCGGTAGCTGGTTGCGCGCAGAGGCTGCATTTTCCGCGCATGCGAACCTCACTCATTGCCCTCAGCCTCGTCGCGCTTCTGCCGGCTCGCGCGACAACGCAAACATCCGACTTCAGCGCCGCGCTGCGCTGGCGCACGATTGGCCCCTACCGCGCCGGCCGCGCGCGCGCGGTCGCCGGCGTGCCCGGCCACCCTACCGTCTTCTATATCGGCTTCGACAACGGCGGCCTCTGGCGCTCGAACGATTACGGCTCAAACTGGGAATCGCTGTTCGATCATGAAGCGACAGGCTCGATCGGCGCGATCGCCGTCGCCCCGTCGAGTCCGAACGTCCTCTACGTGGGCACAGGCGCGGGGATCATCCGGCCCGATCTCGCGACCGGCTATGGGATGTACCGCTCCGACGATACCGGCCGCACGTGGACGCACATCGGTCTCGATTCCACGCAGATGATCGCCTACATCGACGTCGATTCCAAGAATCCAGACCGCCTGTTCGTGGCGGCGCTCGGCCATCCCTACGGGCCCAACGCGCAGCGCGGCGTGTTTCGCTCTACCGATGGCGGCCGCACGTACGACAAGGTGCTGTACAAGGACGAGTACACGAGCGCGAATGAAGTCCGCATCGATCCGGGCAACGCGAACACCGTCTATGCCACGCTGTGGCAGCAGCAGTCCACCTTCTACGAATATGCCGCGTTCGGTCCGGACTCGAGCTGGCCGGGAGCGGGCGGCATCTACAAGTCCACCGACGGCGGCACGACGTGGACGCAGCTCACGAACGGCTTGCCGCAGGTGCTCGAGGCGAACATCGCGATTGCGCCGAGTAATCCGCAGGTGATTTATACGATGATCGCATCGGTGAATCCGGCGGGTGGCTCGGGCCCGGTCAGCTTCTACAAGTCGAGCGACGGAGGCGCGCACTGGACGCTGCGCACGCGGATTCCCGGCGCGTCCGTCGTCGGCGACACCAGCGCCGCCACAGCCGATGACCGACCCCTCGGCCGCATCGGCGGCGGTGACCTTCCGCCCATCGTCGTCGATCCCAAAAATGAAAACGTCGTGTACAGCGCCTCGATCGTCATGTGGCGGACCGAAGATGGCGGCACGAGCTGGTCGGCGGTGCGCGGCTCGCCGGGCGGAGACGATTATCAGCGCGTCTGGATCAACCCCGAGGATCCGAACATGCTCCTGGTCGTCTCCGATCAGGGCGCCGTGATCTCGAGCAATCGCGGTGAATCCTGGAGCAACTGGTACACGCAGCCGACGGCCGCGGTCTACCATGTCACTGCCGACAACGCGTTCCCCTACCGCGTGTGCAGCGGCCAGCAGGACTCGGGTTCGATCTGCGTCGCAAGCCGCTCCGATGATGGGAGGATCACGTTCCACGACTGGCATCCGGCCAACATCCAGGAATACGGCATCGCCGCGCCCGATCCCAAAGATCCCGACGTCGTCTTCGGCAGCGCGCGCCGGGGCGTGTCGCGCTACGACCGCCGCACCGGGCAGACCGCGCAGGTCGGCCCCGACTCCGCGGCGCGCGGCGCGACGTTCGGCCGCAACGTCCGCACGATGCCGCTGATCTGGTCGCCGCTCAACGCGAACGTGCTGTACTACACGTCCAACGTCGTGTGGAAGTCGGTCGATCACGCGCACACGTGGACACGCATCAGCCCCGATCTCGCGCGCCAGACGTGGGCCGTTCCGGCCAGCGCCGGGCGCTACGCGAAGACGGTGACGCCGGCGCCGCGCGGCGCGATTACGGCCCTGTCGCCGTCACCCAAGAGCAGTCTCGTGCTCTGGGCCGGCACCGACGACGGCACCATCCAGGTCACCACCGACGGCGGAAAGACGTGGCGCAACGTGACGCCGCCCGCGATCCAGCCGTGGACTCGCATCTTCAACATCGAGGCCGGGCGCTTCGACACCCGCACCGCGTATGCCGCGGCGAACACGCTGCGCATCGATGACGCGCGCCCGCACTTCTGGCGCACGCGCGATGGCGGCCACAGCTGGACCGAGATCAACAGCGGCATTGCCCCGAATGCGGTCGCCAATTCGATCCGCGAAGATCCTCGCGTCCGCGGGCTGCTCTACGCCGCCACGGATGCGGAGGTATGGGTCTCGTTCGACGACGGCGCGAACTGGCAGTCGTTGCGGCTCAACATGCCCGCGATCTCAGTCCGCGACATTCAGGTGAAAGACGACAGCACCTGCCTGTGCGCCGATCTCATCGCGGGCACGCATGGACGGGGATTCTGGATTCTCGACGACCTGAGTCCGTTGCGCCATTTCGCTCAGCATCGAGTTCCCCCTCTCCGTCCGGAGAGGGGGCCAGGGGGTGAGGACGGGACGTATGTCGTACGACCCATGACAGCCGTCCGTGTGCGTTCAGGGACCAACGAGCCCACTCCATGGTCGCCAGAGTTGCCTGCGGCTGAGAATCCGCCCAACGGCGCCGTCATCGATTACGCGCTCGGCGCAGACGGGACGGGGCCGGTCAAGCTCGAGATCGTGACGGCCGCCGGGAAGGTCATTCGGTCATACTCGAGCGAGGATTCCCTGCTCGATCCTGATCCCGCGGTCGATCCCGCGGCCTACGATCGGCTGTGCCAAAAAAAGCCTGCCGCCCCGGATTGCGGTTTGCCGCTCTATTGGCCGGCGCCGCAGCAGCGCCTATCCACCCGGGCGGGACTCCATCGCTTCACCTGGGACATGCGTTATCAACCGATTGGCGACAATCCGCGCACCGGTGAAGTCGAAGCGACCGGGGCGGTACCGCATCGCAGCGAGCACACACCGGCCGCTCCCTGGGCGCCGCCGGGGCATTACACTGTGCGCCTCGTCGCGGGAGGCAAGACCTACAGCCAGCCGCTCACGTTGCGACTCGATCCGCGCGTCAAGACGCCCGTCGCGGGATTGACGCAGCTCGCGGCGCTCTCTCGCGAGATGTACGACCTCGCCGCCGCGGCGCAGGCGGCATACCTTGAGGCGCGGCAACGCGGCGATTCAATCGCGGGCGGCGCGTCCCCCCGTTCCGCACGGACCGGGGGTCAGGGGACGAACCCGACGCTCGCGAGTGCGCGTGACGCGGCGCTCGCGGCGGCGATGGCGATGCAAGATGCCGACGTCACCCCGACGGCGGGGCAGGTGGCCGCATGTGCGCGAGCGCGCGCGCTGGTGAATTCAGTGATGGCCCGATGGAGAAAACTGCAAACGCAGCACTGATGGTGCGTCTGACACCTGCGATCTCCTCGCGGGGTCTGCTGGTATTGCTGGGCGACGCGGGTACTGGCGAGTCTGTCGTAAAACGGGAAATGGGACGGAGGGAGAGGGAGGGGGACCATGCGACTATACACGATCACGCTGATGGCTGTTGTGCTTGCCATGCCGCTCGCGGCGCAGCGGCCGGCGAATGCGGCTTCGGCCGGAGCGGCTGACCGCGACACAACCAAGCCGACGCCGGTTCCGGCCGAGCAGTCGTCCGTCACCGATCACACGATTCGCGTGGCCGGTCAGGTCGTGGCCTACCGCGCGACGGCTGCCACGATGCTGCTCAAGAACGACAAGGACGAGTCGATCGGCGTGCTGTATTACACGGCCTACACCCGCACCGACGCCAAAGACCTGAGTCAGCGTCCAATCGCCTTCATCTATAACGGCGGTCCTGGCTCGGCATCCGCCTGGCTGCACATGGGCGCGTTTGGACCGCGGCGTGTCGTCACGACCGATGCGGCGTTCACCCCGCCGCCACCCTACCAGGTGGTAGACAACGCCAACAGTCTGATCGACGTCACCGACATGGTATTCATCGATCCGATTGGGACGGGATTCTCCAAGCCGGTCGGAAAGGGCACGGGCAAGGACTTCTGGGGCGTGGACGAAGATGCGAAGTCGCTCGCGCAATTCATCTCGCAGTACATCAGCAAGTCCGGCCGCTGGTCGTCGCCCAAATACCTCATCGGCGAGAGCTACGGCACGACACGCTCGGCGGTGCTGGGGAATCGCCTGCAGCGCGACGGGATCACGCTCAACGGCATCGTGTTGATTTCGTCGGTGCTCGACTTCGAGACGCTCCTCTTCTCGGCCGGGCACGATCTGTCGTACGAGCTGTATCTGCCGAGCTATGCGGCGACCGCTGCGTACCACAAGGTGATTCCGGCGCCGTCGAACATGACCACGTTCTTGGCCGAGGTGCGTCGCTTCGCCATGGGCGATTATGCCGCGGCGCTTGCCGCCGGCGCGACCCTGCCCGCCGACCGCAAGGCGCAGATCGCCAAGCAGGTCGCCGCCTACACCGGCTTGTCCGAGGACTACCTGATCAAGTCCGACCTGCGCGTGCCGTTGCGCGCGTTCATGGCGGAGCTGCAGCGGAGCCGCGGCCTGGTGACGGGCCGGCTGGATTCGCGGTTCTCGGGGCCGCTGCTCGATCTGCTGGCCGAGAATGCGCCGGGCGATCCGCAGTCGAACGCGGTCACGGGAGCGTTCACGTCGGCGATCAACGTGTATCTGCGGAGTGAGTTGAAGTTCGACACGCCCGATCGCTATTCGTTGGGCGGCGGCAATCAGGGGCAATGGAACTGGACCCGCGACGGCCAGCGCGGCTGGGCGACGACGACGTATGTGGGCGACGACCTGGCCGAGGCGCTGGCGAACAATCCACACCTGAGGGTCGAAGTCGAGAACGGCCTCTACGACCTCGCGACGCCGTTCTTCGCGACCGAGTACACCGTCAGTCACCTGGAAGGCTTGTCAGCGGACCTGCGCGACAACATCACGCTCAAGTACTACGAGGCCGGCCACATGATGTATCTCTACGAGCCGGCGCTCGCTGATTTGAAGCAGAACATCGCGCGCTTTATTACGAACCCCACGCCGGCGCCGGCGCGGGCCGCCGGGTCGAACTAGGCGCGACGCGTTCGTCGCGGTAGAAGCGCCCGCAACCGCGGCGTGGTTCAGCACGTCCGTCAATGCTTCTCTGTAAGTCCCCCTGGGCCGATGCTTTTCGGGCCGTACTTCCCGCGCACCCGGTCGATCGCCTGTGTGAGCTGCCGGTCGCGGGACGTCTCGACGCTCGTGGCCTCCAATTCGAGCTGATCGCTCGAGGTCACGGGCGCGAGGCCGGAGAGCCGCACTCCCACGAGGCGTGCCGGCACGCGCCGGGTGCGACGCAGGCTCGCCAACAGTTCGTGCGCCACCTCGAGAATCACGCGATCCGAAACCACGGGCTCACGCAGCGTGCGTTGTGCCGAGCGAGTCTTGAAATCGAAGTCGCGCAGCTTCACGGCCACCGTGCGCGCGGTCAGATGATCGCCGCGCAAGTCCGCGGCGGCGCGCGTCACCAGCCGCAGCAGCTCGCGCTCGATGTCTTCATCCGTGTGCAGGTCTGTGCCGAACGTCTCGTCGCGGGAGAGGCCGCGGTTCAGCACGCGATGCGCGACCGTACCGTCATCCACGCCGTGAATACGACTCCACAGCCATGCCGCCTCGCGCTTGCTCATCGAGCGCTCGAGCGCGGCTCGGGTCTCGCGCAATACATCCTCGACCGTGACGAGGCCGCGCGCCGCCAGCCGCTGCTGGAACTTGGGACCCACCATCGGGATCTCGGCGAGCGTGCAGGTGCGGAGGAACGCCTCTTCTTGTCCTGGCTCGACGATCATCACGCCGTTGCCGTCGCGACTCGGCTTCGCGCGATCGACCGCCATCTTGGCGATCAGCTTGTTCGTACCGCCGCCAATCGACAGCGTAAGACCCGTCGCCTGCTGCACCGTGGTGCGAATGCGCTGCGCCGTTGCGGCGAGCGGTTCGTGATGATAGACGCCTTCGGTGCCTGTCAGATCGATGTACCACTCATCGACGCTCGCGCCTTCCACGACCGGCGAAAACTGCTGCAAGGTCTCGCGAATTTCGCGGCTCTTCTTCCAGCACTCCTTGAATGGCACGGGCACGCAGAGCGCGTCAGGGCAGAGGCGAAGCGCGCGCGCGATCGGCATCGCCGAGCGCACGCCGAACTTGCGAGTTTCGTAGGACGCGGAGCAGACGACGCCGCGGCTCTCGCGCGAGCCGCCGACGATGAGCAGCGGCGCTTTGCCGGCGCCGTCAGGATCGACGGCGCGCGCGACCGCGACATAGAATGCGTCAGCATCTGCCAGGAGTATCCGACGCATTCCCGAAGATATGCCGAAGAGTCAGGCTACGTCCAGACCGACGCTTTCTTGGCCCAGGTGCTGTCTCTGTAGCGATCCTTGAACGCGGCGCCCGTGGCCTTCAGAAACTTCGCGTCGCCCGTAGCCTTGTACGGCGCTACACCGGCCCAGTACAGAGCCTCTGCCGCCGCGTCGGTCTTGGGCAAGCGCTCGACGATCTCGCGATAGCGCTGCTCCGCCTCGCCCCATTGGCCGCCGTCGAATGCGATGCGAGCCCATCCCAGCATGAGCTGGCCGAGAAAATCGTCGGCCGGCAGAAAGCCCTCAATCCGGTAATGCTCGACGCCTTCTGAATCGAGCGTGAGGACGATCGGCGTCCACTGCGCGCTGTAGCGCTGGCCGTATTGCTTGAAGTCGTTCGGGTTCTTCTGAGGATGCACCCGCGCCGCCATGAAATTGTCGTTCACGAAGCGGATCACGCGCTGGTCCGGCCACACCTCGGCGTCCAGCCGAGCGCAGCCACTTCACATGGGTGCGGCGTTGAAGTCCAGAAGTACGGCTTTCTGCTGGGATTTGGCCTCTTGCAGCGCCTGCTCCACGTCGGAACGGAAGGTGATCGGCATAGCGGCTTTCCGGATGGTGACTTCTGTACTACCCCGATTCGGGTATTTTCTGGCCTATGAGCAAAGGCACAATCGGTATCCTGACAGGCGGCGGCGACGTCCCGGGGCTTAACCCCGCGATTCGCGCCATCACGATCCGGGCCCTCCGCGACGGCTACAACGTCATCGGCATCCGTCACGGCTGGGGTGGCCTGGTGGATTACTCGCGCGAAAAGGGGGCGGACAACACCAGCAGCATCCTTCCGCTCCGCGAAGACATCGTGAATCGCGCGGGTCGCACGGGCGGCACGTTCCTGCATACCTCACGGACGCGTCCGAGCCATTTGCCCAAGGAGCGCGTACCGCCGCATCTGGCGGACGCCTATCACGAGCAGGTCAACGATGCGACCAAGGACGTGCTCAAGAACCTCGAGCACATCGGCGTCGACATCCTGATTCCCATTGGCGGCGACGACACGCTCAGCTACGGGAAACGTCTGCATGATGAAGGCGTGAACGTCGTGGCGATTCCGAAGACGATGGACAACGACGTCTACGGGACCGACTACTGCATCGGCTTCAGCACGTGCGTGACCCGCACGATCGAGCTGACGCATCGCCTGCGCACATCGGCCGGCTCGCACGAGCGCTTCCTGGTCATCGAAGTGTTTGGGCGCTATGCCGGGTTTACCGCGTTGCTGCCCACCATGGCCGGCGCCGCGGACCGCTGTGTCATCCCCGAGTATCCGGTCGAGCTCGATCACCTGGCCGAGCTGCTCACGATGGATCGCAACCGCAATCCGAGCCGGTACTCGGTCGTGCTGATCTCCGAAGGTGCGCGGCTCGCGTCCCACGAAGGCATGAGCTTCGAGGGCGAAGAGACCGACATGTTCGGCCATCGCAAGCTCGGCGGGATCGGGGATCGCATCGGCGCCGAGCTGAAGGAGCGCTCGGCCAAGTACAACAAGGGGCGCAGGATCGATGTCGTGAACCAGCGCCTGGGGTATCTGGTCCGCTCCGGCGATCCCGACGCGCTCGACTCGATCGTGCCGATGGCGTTCGGCAACCTCGCGCTCGATCTTGTGGTCAAGAAGCAATACGGCCGGTTGGTGAGCATTCACCGTGGGTTCTATGACAGTGTTCCGCTGGCGAGCGTGACGTCGGAGAAGAAGGTCGTAGACGTCTCGAAATACTACAAGACGGAGCGCCTGCGACCGATCTACGAGTTCGACGGCGCGCCGCTATTCATCATGACGAGCGATTGGAAAACGCCGCGCCCCGACTGATCGAGGCCGGACGCGAGGCGCTCCGGCGTGGCGCGTGGGAGGACGCCCGTGCGCAATTCCAGCAGAGCCTCGCCGCGCGGGAGACGGCCGCCGCCTGGGAAGAGCTCGGCCTCGCGTCGTGGTGGCTGGACGACGCGGCCGGCACGTTCGAAGCGCGCGAGCGCGCCTACCAGCTCTATCGTGGCGATCAAGACGCGCGCGGCGCGGCGCGCGTGGCGCTGTGGCTCGTCTGGGACTACCTCGCGTTCCGTGGAGATACCGCCGTCGCCTCCGGCTGGCTCGAACGCGCCCGCCGCATCCTCGAAGGACACGAATCCACCAACGAATACGGCTGGCTGCTGCTGCGCGAGGGGGAGGTCGCCCTGTTTCGCGGGCACGATCCCGCCGCCGCGCGGGAGCTGGCCGTCCGCGGCGCCCAGCTCGGTCGCACGCTCGGCGACGTCGGCCTCGAGTTCACGGGGTTGGCGCTCGAAGGACTGGCGCTGGTCAGCGCCGGGAGTGTCGCCCAGGGCATGCGCTGTCTCGACGAAGCGACGACCGCCGCGACCGCCGGCGAGATCAAGGAGCTGCACGCGGTGGGGCAGGTGTGCTGCTGGCAGATCTTCGCCTGCGAGCGGGTGCGCGATTTCGATCGCGCCGCCCAGTGGTGCGAGCGCGCACTCGAGTTCTCGAAGCGCTGGCGGGTGCGTCCCATGTCGGCGATCTGCCGGGCCCAGTTCGCGGGCGTGCTCGTTTGGCGCGGAGCCTGGGCCGAGGCGGAGCAGGAGCTGACCGCGGCGGCCAACGAGCTGCACGCCGTGCGTCCCGCGACCGCGGGGCAAGCGCTCGGCCGGCTCGGCGATCTCCGGCTGCGGCAGGGACGGCTGAGCGAAGCCGCGGAGCTCTTCGAGCGATCCAAAGGCCAGGTGCTGTCGCGGCTCGGCATGGCGGCGCTCGCGCTCGAGCGCGGTGATCCGGCCGAATGCGTCGCGCTCATCGACCAGTTGCTCTCGCAGGTTGGTACGAGTGAGATGACGACGCGTGCCGCGGCGTTGGAGCTCGCGATTCGCGCGCACACGACTGCGGGAGATGCCGCATCGGGAGCTCGCCTGCTCGTCGAGCTCGAGCGCGTAGCGCAAACACTCGGGACGGTGCCGCTCGCCGCGGCCGTGGCAGTCGCGCGGGGTGCGTTGTGCCGCGCGCGGGGCGATCACGCCGGTGCCGCGCGGGCGTTGGAGGAAGCCGTCGAGCGGTACGTGGCGAGCGGAGCGCCGTTCGAGGCAGCGCGCGCGCGTCTGGATCTCGCGCGGGCGCTCGAGCAGCTCGGGCGTCGACCCGCGGCCGAGCGCGAGGGGCGGGCCGCAGGGGAGGCATTGCGCCGCCTGGGTGTCGTGCGCGAAGCGGCTCCACGGCGGGCCGCCATACCCGATCGGACCAGAGAAGCGCTCACGCCCCGCCAGGTGGAGATTCTGAAGTTGGTCGCGCAGGGTCTCAGCAATCCCGATATCGCGTCCCGGCTCAAGCTCTCCGATCACACCGTCAAGCGGCACGTCGCGAATCTGCTCGGCCGCCTCGGGCTGTCGTCGCGCGCCGCCGCGGCGGCCTACGCCGCCCGCCAAGGCCTCCTTTAGTTCGCCCGTCTCATGGCCCATTCGGGCCATGGAAGAGATTGTCTCATGCTTGGCCCGCCCGGGCGACGCGCAGGAGTCGCATACCCGATAACCTCAGGCTCCCTTCTCCTCGGTGAGGCTGACATGCTTACGCTTTCCCTTTTGGCTCTTCTCGCGGTGCAGGCACCGGCTCTCAAGTGGGGTCCCGCACCCCCGGTCTTTCCGGCTGGTGCGAAGATGGCGGTGTTGCAAGGCGATCCGTCCAAGCCCGAGCTGTTCACGGTCCGGCTGGAGTTCCCGGCAGGCTACACGATCGCGCCGCATTTCCATCCGACCGACGAACAGGTCACGGTGATCAGCGGGACGTTCCTGGTTGGCATGGGAGATAAGGCCGATTTCACACAGGCGCTCACGCTGCCGGCCGGCGGCTTCATCACTGCTGGAGCCAACATGCATCACTTCGCGCGCGCGAAAGGCGTCACGGTGGTGCAGGTGAGCGCGATCGGGCCGTTCGCGCTGACGTACGTCAACCCCGCAGACGACCCCCAGAAGAAAGCGGCGTCGCGGTAGGAATCGGGAAGGGGAACGCTTCGCGGCCGATCGTGTAGTTTTTCTGACATGCGAAGCGTTCTCCTCGCCGCCTTGCTCTCGGTCATCGGCTGCGCCGCGGCCGCCGCCCAGGCGCTCACCGTCGACCTCGGCTTCGTCAACGCGAGCGGCAACGCAAATTTCCTGAGCTTCAACGTGGGCGAGAAATACACCCACAAGTTCGGGCCGCGGTTTGCGCTCGGGGAAAACCTGAAGGCCCTGTACGGCAAGACCGAGGGCAAGACGACGACCGAGTCCTACGACGTCGGCGTGCGCGGCGATTATTCGCTGACCAAGCGGGTCGGCCTGTTCGCGCTGATGCGATATCAGCGCGATCCGTTCGCGGGCCTCGCGGAGCGCTGGTTCGGTGGTCCAGGCGCGTCGTTCGGCCTGGTCCAGACACCGCGCGACACATTCAGCGTCGAGTCCGGTCTCACATCGCAGAGCGAGCGGAGCACGGCCGGCGTGACCCAGACCTTCGGTGCGGTACGCACCGCCGCGAACTACAAGCACCTCTTTGCCGCGAAGTCCTACTTCACGGAAGTGTTCGAGTGGGTCGCCAATCTCAAGACGTCCGAAGATCAGCGCATCAATTCGGAGACCGCGCTGACCGCTCCGCTGTCGACCCAGATCGGCCTCCGCTTGTCGTACCTCGTCCGCTTCGACAACCAGCCGGAGCCAGGCTTCAAGAAGACTGATCGCATTCTCACGACGGGTGTGCAGATCGCGTTCTAGCAGTAGAATCTTGCCATGCTCAACGTGGGTCTGGTCGGCTTCGGATTCGCCGGCAAGGTCTTCCATGCGCCCGTGATCCGTGCGGTCGATGGCTTGCGGCTCTCGACGATCGTCCAGCGCCATGGCCCGCCCGATTCCACGTATGCCGATGTCGAATTCGTGCGCAGTGTCGATGAGTTGTTAACGCGGAAGATCGACCTTGTTGTCGTCGCCACACCCAATACCTCGCATCATTCGATCGCCAGGCAGGCGCTCCTCGCCGGACGACATGTGGTGGTGGACAAGCCGTTCACGACCGTCCTCCCGGAGGCCAAGGAGTTGGTGCAGGTCGCCAAACAGCAGGGACGGATCGTGACTGTGTATCAGGACCGTCGCTACACCGGCGACTTCGCGACCGTGCAGCAGGTGGTCGCCGAGGGCGCGCTGGGGCGCGTGGTGTCGTACGAATCGCACTTCGATCGCTTCCGGCCGGAGCAAAAACAACCGCAGGCATGGCGGGAGGAGCCACTGCCGGGCTCGGGCGTGTGGTTCGATATCGGACCGCATCTTGTCGATCAGGCGCTGCTGCTGTTCGGAGTCCCCGACGCAATCAGCGCGGACATTCGGATCGAGCGCGACGGCGGCCGGATCGACGACGCGTTCGATGTCACGCTCCACTACCCGACGGTTCGTGCCGTGCTGCGCGCATCGATGTTGCGGCAGCCCGTCGGGCCGACGTGGATCGTGAACGGCACCAAAGGATCGTTCGTGAAGTACGGCATGGACCCGCAGGAAGTCGCGCTCAAGGAAGGACGCACACCCGACGAGCCGGAGTGGGACACGGACCCGCCGGAGCTCTACGGCAAGCTGATCACGGCCGACGCAACGCGCGCCGTGCCGACTTTACGGTCGAGCTTCGCCCGGTATTATGAGAACGTGCGCGACGCGATGCTCGGCAAGACTGCGCTGGCCGTCTCGCCCGAGTGGTCGCTCGACGTGATGCGTGGATTGGTGCTTGCCGCTGAGAGCAGTCAAACCCGTCGCGTGATGCCGTGGAGCAACCGTGTCTGACCGCCCCTACATCCTCGATGAGCTGACCTGGAAGACCGTCCGCGACACGCGCTACGAAGTCGCGATACTACCATGGGGCGCGACCGAGGCGCACAACTATCACCTCCCCTACACGACCGACAACATCCAGGCCGAGGAAGTCGCCGCGCGGGCCGCCGAGCGCGCGTGGCAGCGCGGGGCAAAAGTCGTGGTTCTGCCGACCGTGCCGTTCGGCGTGAACACCGGCCAGCTCGACATACCCCTCTGCATCAACATGAATCCGAGCACGCAATGGCTGGTCCTGCGCGACGTCGCCATGTCGCTCGCCGCGCAGGGCGTTCCCAAGCTCGTCGTCTTCAACGGCCATGGCGCAAACGATTTTCGTCAGATGATTCGCGAGCTGCAGGGGCAAGTCGCGGTATTCGCGTGCGTGATAAACTGGTACAAAGTGATCGATCCCAAAGGATTCTTTTCAGACCTCGGCGACCACGCGGGCGAGCTCGAGACGAGCGTGATGCAGCACCTCGACGCCGAGCGCGCGCGGCCCTTGTCCGAGGCTGGTCGCGGCGCGGCGCGGAAGTTCAAGATCGCCGCACTGCGGGAAGGCTGGGCGTGGGCGCCGCGGCAGTGGCGCCAGGTCACCGACGATACCGGCGTCGGGAATCCGGCGGCGTCGACGCCCGAGAAGGGACAACGCTATGTCGAAGCCGTTACCGCGAAGATCGCGGACTTCTTCGTGGAGTTGGCGAAGGCGGATATCACCACACTGTACGAATAGCGTCTAGTTCCCCGTTGCCGCGGGCGCGCTGAGCCAGCGCGCGAACCACGCCGCCACTTCGTTATAGAAGAACCGGCTGTCCTCGCCTCGCAGAATCCAGTGGTTCTCGTCCGGCCAAATGATGAGCCGCGACGGAATCTGCTGGCGCTGCAGCGCCGTCCAGAACTCGAGCGCGTTGTTCATCGGCACACGGAAATCCCGCTCGCCCACCGACACGAGCACCGGCGTGTGCAGGTTCGCCGCTCGGCGCATCGGGCTCTGCGTGCGCCAGATCGGATGATCTTCCCACGGCGGACCGCCGACATTGCGTTCGCGGTCGTAATTGAAGTCGCTCGTGGCCCATTGTGTCTCGAGGTCCCACTCGCCCGCGTGACTCACCAGCGCGCGATAGCGCGTCGTCGTCACGGCGAGCCAGTTGGTGAGATGGCCGCCGTAGCTCGCGCCGCCGGCAACCTGCCGTGATGCATCGATGAACGGGAACCGCTTGATCGCCGAATCCGCGGCTTCGTTGAGCTCGTTCGCGGGACCTTCGAGCGGGTCGAACTGGATGTCCTGCGAGAATTTCTCACCGTACCCGGTCGAGCCCGTGTAGTCGGTCATCAGCACCACGAAACCCGGCGCCGGCGCGCCGAGGAGGTGCGGATTCCAGCGGAGGCCGAAGTTGTCGGTCCACATGTTGGCCGCGCCGCCGTGGATCAGCACGAACAGCGGATAGCTCTTGGTCGAATCGAATCCGGCCGGCACCGCATAGAAGCTGTGGATACGCTTGCCCTTGCTCGACGTAAACCAGAATTCGCGCAGCGGGTGCCAATCGATCGTGGCGGCGCGATCGACGTTGAACTTCGACAGGATCGTCCAGCGCCCGGTCGCGGCATCGATCCGCGCGATCTCGGGCGGATTCGTCGCGCTCTCCCAGACCGCGGCGAGCTTCGGCGCCGTGCTCGCCGAGGCGACCTGCAGTCCGGTGAACGTGCCGCTCGTCATGGTGCCGACTTCCTGTTCTTTCCCGCCTGCGGCCGGAGCGCGGAACAGCCGCTGGTGTCCTGCGTCCTCGGACAGGAAGAAGACCGTGCGATTATCAGCGGAAATGCTGTAGGTGCCCACCGAATGATCCGCGCCGCCCGTCACGACCCGCGGGGCGGCGTCGCCGCTGCGCGGCCAGGTCCATGCGACCACACGCTGATTGTTGAACGTGTGCTCGTTCGTGGGCGTCATCTCGGCATACAACGTCTTCCCATCGGGGCTGAACTGCGGTGAGCCGTAATCATCCTTGCCGGTCGTGAGCCGCTGCGGCTCGCCGGCCGTCGTTTTCACGAGCCATAGCGCCTGGACCACGTCGCCGTGGGTCCAGTCGGTGCGGTTTGCGGTGGCCGCAAACACCACACCGCTGCCGTCGGGAGTCCATGCCGCCGCGATGTCCTCGCCGCCCGTGCCGAGCTGGCCGCCGAATCCGGCGCCCCGCACGAGCTGCGAGCCCGCCAGGAGATCCCTTGCCTGAGAACCCGGCTCCAATGGCTGGATGAACAGGTGCGCCCGCCGGTCGTCGAGCCAGTGATCCCAGAGCCGAATCGGCGATGCATCGAACACGCGCGCGTTGTACTTGCGCGCGCGCCGCTCGGCGGCCGCCGCACGGTTGGCGGAATCGGTGGTCGCGCCTGGATAAACCATGCTCGCAAAGAGGATGGCCTTGCCGTCGGGCCGCCACAGCGGAGTCGATGCGCCGGTCGAGAGATTGGTGATGCGCTGGGCCTCGCCGCCGCTGGTCAAGTCAAGTATGTAGACTTGCGCTGCGTCGTCGCCTTCACGCCGCGCGCTGAACGCGATCCGCCGGCTGTCGGGACTCCAGTCCACACCGCTCTCGCCGCCCTTGGTGTTCGTGAGCCGCCTCGGCTCCGCGCCGCCGTCGGTGGGGACGAGCCAGAGATCGCTGACCTGATCGCCCTCGGTGTACGAGGGCTCGGTCACGCTGAACACGATCCAGCGGCCGTCCGGACTGATCGCGGGTCCGGAGATCCGCTTCATGAGAAAGACGTCTTCGTGGGTGATCGTGTGACGCTGCTGCGCCGCGAGCGGCGCGGCAGCGACGATGGCGAGGAGCAGCGCGCGAATCGGTTTCATGGTGTCGTTACCGCATGTAGGGGCGTCGTTGATGGCGATCGTTCGGAACTGCCAAAGGTAGCTACAACCGGAACAGGTAGCTCAGCTTCACGAACACCGCATCGCCCGTTCGCGTCAGTCCCTGAAACCGGAACGCTTCCTCATCGAGCATGTCGCTGCCGTATCCCGCAAACACCACTGTCCCCGGTGTCGGCTGGTAACTGAGCAGCGCGTCCACGTGGAACAGATTCGTCGCGGTCGGTGTCGTGCGGGTCACGCTCCCGCCGGGTCCCGTGATCAAAATCGGCGCGTTGGTGCGCGAATCGTCGCGCAACGAATCGGTCTGGTCCTGGATGTACTGGCCCACCAGTCGAATGAAGAGCGGCCGCAAGATCTGATACTCGACCTTGGCGCGCGCGATGCGGCCGACATTCACCAGCGTGCCGTCGGTACGCCGGTTCACTTGCTGCCAGAAATAGCTCAGTGTGTTGCGGAGGCGGTCGGTGGGACGGTAGGAGATCTCCGCGCTCAGCAGCAGCAGATCGGCCGACGCCCACTCGAAGAAATTCTCGTCGTGTCCCTGCAGGAAGAAGCCGCCGCCGCTGAAGTGCCGCCACTCCGGCGTGTTGATCTGGACGATGTACTCGCCGTTTTTGATCGTCGGCTGTCCAACGAAGGGGACCGTATCGAGACCGCCCCCGGTTGGAAGCTCGAGCCGGTAGGCCGCGTACAGCGCTGAATCGTAGCCGAACGATTCGGCGAAATAGCCAGCGCCGACGTTCCACCCGCCACGCAGTGTCGTGTTGACATTGAAGTGCAGCTTCTGGTCCTGGATGCCTCGGCCGTGGACGAAGTTCTGATACTGCCAGATGCCGTCCACCAGGATGTCGCCCGTGAGCCGTTGCAGGAACGCGCCCGGCTTCCCGTAGGTCGTGTAGCTGGGATCAGCGTAGGAATGGACGATGCCCGCGCGCCCGATGAAGCCGCTGCCCGTCTGGAACTTGTCGGAAATCCCTGCGAAGAGGCTGCGCAGTCCCCAGACGCGATGCTGAATTGTGAACTGCGCGAGCCAGAGCGGCGCCGTGGTCGTGGTGCCGTTGAGCCGCGTGCGGCTGCCCGCGGCCTGCAGGTTCAGCCCGTAGATGTCCTTGAACACCAGCCGCGTGTCGAGCTCTCCGACGCGATTGTAGTCCTGGCCTTCGATTCTATCGGTGTAGGCCAGTCCCATGCGCGAGCCGTGACCGATATTCCGTGTCGCGCGCAGGACGTTGAAGACAGGATTTTCGTCGCCGGTGATCGACGCGAACTTCTGGTCGACGGCGGACAGGAACCCGATGTCGGTGCCGGCCACGTTGCCCGTGAGCTTCGCGGCGGCGACGGGCTGCACGATCCGTCGCGTGTAGATCAGATTGAGCGGCACTTGAAACAGCTCGCTGCCCTCGAGGAAGAAGGGCCGCTTCTCCGGGAAGAACAGCGCCTGGCGCGGATCGAACGCGAGCTGCCCCGCGTCCGATTCGACCTGCGAGAAATCGGGCTTGACGGTGCCGTTGAGCGTGAGATTGTCGGTCACACCCCAGCGCACGTTCCCGCCGATCTGCGGACTCTCCATATCGTAGCTGTAGCCGGTGGCGTCCGGCGCGCCGGTGGCCTTCGCCGTCGCCTCGGGGTTGATGTCGACGACGAGGCCGCGATGCATCCCCGAAAGGCCGACGAGGTTGCCGGACTGTCCGATGAACGTCGCGCTGGCGCGCAAGGCGGGGAACCAGGTGTCCTCGAAGCCGGAGTGCTTGACTTGCCGAACGATGTTGATGCTCCAGTCCTGCGGCTGCCTGGGCTGATAGCGCAGACTCTTGAACGGGATCCGCACTTCGACTTCGTAGCCCCAATCGGTCAGGCGCCCGTGCGACTGAAACACATAGTCTGGACTCAAGTCGGGCTGCTCTCGACCGATGACCGCTCCGCCGATGAAGCCCGAGGCGGAAATGTTCGCCCCTTCGACGAGCGCGCCGTCCCCCTGCACGCCGAGCGGATTGACGGCGAACATGAGCGCCTTCTTGCCATCGTGAAATGTGCCGAGCAGGATCTGCACATTGTCGTCGCCAAAGATCTGGTCGCGGTCGGCGAGCGTTGCGGTGGGCCGGCCATGCAGCTCGTAGGCGCGGATCCCGAAGTAGATCGCCGTAGACGAATACCAGACCAGGACCTGGGTCGAGTCGGCTGCGGAGACGCCGTCGTTCGGGGCATACTGGGAGAAACCCGTCAGGAGCGCGGCGCGTGCCCAGACCGAGTCGGAGAGATCGCCGTCGATCAGCGCATCGGTCTCGAACCGCGGGATTCGCACATTCAACTGGCGCTCGCGCCCCGAGTAGATTCCCAGGGAGTCCGTACTGGCGCAGGATAACAGCAGGCAGATCGTCAGCAGCATGACCGATAATAATGGTGCTTGATTGAAACGCTCACCTACGAGAGAGAGTTAGGAACGTGTCACAACTCGCATTGACGCTCGCGATCCTTCTCCAGAATCCGCAGGCCGCTCCTCCTCAGCCCAAGCGGGAGATTCCCGACCCCGGTGTCATCGCCACCGAGCAGCGCGTCACGCCCGCAGGGGTGCAGAGCGTGTTTACCGATCGGGTCTTTGGTGTTCGCTTCGCCGCGAAGCCGGGCGAGCTCTGGGTCACGGTCCATGGCGCGGCCTATCGGCTGGCCTGGCAGGACAATGTCGTGCGGGCGAGCGCGGCATTCGACGGGCGCTCCGGGGTGCAAGGGATCGCGATCGATCCGGTGACCGGCCGGGCGCTGTTCAGCACCGTGGGACGGCTGCCCCAGGCGATCGCGCAGAGCCGGACTCCCGGATCGGACGAGATGTCGCAGACGAAGACCGTGACGCAGTTGACGGCCTATGACGGCGATCGGGACAGCCTGACGGTGCAGTGGTCGACGGCGGCACCGGGGGACTTCATCGCCGGCTCGCCCGCGATCGCGGCGCACGCGAACTCCACCGGCAAACGCCTGGCAGTGCTGCCGCTCCCCGCGAATGATGCGCTCGCGGTATTCGACGCCGACAGCGGCAAGCTGCTCAAGACAATTCCTCTGGGCGTGCTGCCGGTGGCTGCGGTCATCAGCCCCGATGGCGCAGTTGCATACGTCTCGGTCCTCGGCGGCAGGAAGCCGCGGGCCCAGGAGCGCGCGGCAAAACAGTGCTGTGATCCGGCCGCGGAGCTCGTGCGCATAGACGCGCGCGGCATCGCGCAGCCTGGCAATGTGACACGCGTGGATCTCGTGACCGGCACGACGACCGTGATTCCAGTCGGCCGCCATCCCACCGGACTCGCCTGGGACCAGCGCGGCGCACGGCTCTACGTCGCCAACGGCAACTCCGATACCGTCAGCGTGATCGACACGCACCGCAACGCGGTGGTGCACTCGATCACCGTCGCGCCGTTCCGCGAACGCAAGATCGGGCTCGCGCCGACCGCCGTCGCGCTGGCGCCTGACGCGAAGACGCTGTTCGTCGCGCTGGGCGGGGCGAACGCCGTCGCCATGTACAACCTGCCGGCCGGCACGCTGCGCGGCCTGATTCCGACGAGCTGGTATCCGTCGAGCCTCGATGTGAGCGCGGACGGCCGCACGCTGGCCGTGGGGTCGCTGTTCGGAGTGGGCTCGGGGAATGGCCGGCGGTCGGGTCAGACCCGTCGCTACGTGCATTCCTATCGCGGCTCGGTGAATGTCATTCCCGTGCCGGGGGATGTGGAGCTCTCGGCCTACACGACGTCGGTCGCGCAGAACAATCGTCTGACGCTGGCGACGGACAGTGTGCTCGTGCTCGCGCCGCGGCGCAACGTTGCCCCCCGCGCGGTGCCCGAGCGCCCGGGCGAGCCGTCACTCATCGATCATGTCATCTACATCGTGCGTGAGAACCGCACCTACGACCAGGTGCTCGGCGACATCGGCAAGGGGGCGAGCGACAGCTCGCTCGTGCAGTACGGGCGCGACGTCTCGCCGAACACGCATGCGCTCGCCGAGCAGTTCGTGCTGCTCGACCATTTCTTCGCGTCGGGCGGCAATTCGGCCGACGGGCACAACTGGCTCACGCAGGGACGCGAGACCGAGTATCCGATGTGGCCGCTCTATTTGGGCCGCAGCTATCCGTCTGAGGGAATCGATCCGCTCGCGTACTCGTCGGGCGGGTTCCTGTGGGAAGCGGCGCAGGCGAAAGGCAAGACGGTCACGGTCTTCGGCGAGTACGCGCCGTCGCCGCCATGGGACAGCTCGAGCGTCCGGACGGCGCTGTTGACGCAATATCGAGACTCGCAGCCGCACAACCCGGCTGTCTTCCGCCGGCTCGTCGCGCAGCGGTACACCACGCGATCCGACATTCCATCGCTCGACCGAGCGCTGGTGCGCGAGTATCCGGGTTGGACCGAGACGGTACCCGACGTCGTGAAGGCAGACATCATCCTCGAGCATCTGCGCGAGTGGGAAGCGAAGCACGCCATGCCGAACCTCGTGCTGATCATCCTCCCGAACGATCACACCCAGGGCACGAGCCCCGGGTGGTGTACGCCCAAGGCATGCGTCGCGGACAACGATCTGGCGCTGGGCCAGATCGTCGAGGGGCTGTCGCACAGCTCGTTCTGGAAGTCGATGGCCATCGTCGCCGTCGAGGACGACGCGCAGGACGGCGTCGATCACATCGATGGGCACCGCACCGTGGCGCTGGTCGCGAGCCCATACGCGCGGCGCGGAATCATCGATCCGACATTCTACAGCCAACCCAGCCTGGTGAAGACGATCGAGCTGATGCTGGGGCTGCCGGCGCTCAGCCTGTTCGATCTTGTCGCGACCGACATGCGCGCGAGCTTTATCGGCCCCGACGAGACGCCGAACTTCGCGTCGTACGCCGCCCTGGTGCCTCGACAATCGCTTTTTGATGTGAATCAACAGGTAGGGTCAATCACCGGACCGCACGCCGCCGAGCGGCGGCGCGCCGCGGCCCAGTCAGCGCGGATGAATTTCCGTGAGCCGGATGCGGCGCCGTCGGAGCTGCTCAACCGGATTCTGTGGCACGACGCTCGCGGTTGGGGCTTGCCCTATCCGGAAGTCAAGCGCTCGCTGTTCTTCCCGATGGCGGTGGATGTCGAGGACGAGGATCGGGAGGAAGTCGGCCGAGATCGGTAGCCGCTCCAGCGTCTAGGCCTTTTTGAGCGCCCGCGCCAGCGCCACGAGCGCGATCGCTCCGATCGTCGCGACGATGATCGCGCCCAGCGTCCCGTAGGCCGCAATACCGACCAGCCGGAACAGGAAGCCGCCGACGACGGCGCCGATCACGCCGAGCACGATATCTCCGATGAGTCCGTAGCCCGAGCCCTTCATGATCTTGCCGGCAAGCCAGCCGGCCACCAAGCCCACGAGGAGAAACCAGATCAGAACCATGGTACCCTTCCTTTCATGTCATGGGAGTGACGGGGAGTCGCCGAATACGCCCGTTAGGGCCTTCCTCCCCAGGCCGTTCCACTCACGGAGATTAACGCCCCGTCGCGTGCGAGCGACTGCGTTCCCACAACCGTGACAACTGGCGGATTCGAGCCAAGAAATGCCGTTCCCGCCTCACGCAGCGTTGCGAGGTCGGCAGGCTTGTAATTGACGACGTAAATGGTGAGCGCCGTGACGTCGCGCGGCGTGGCACCAGCCGCTTGCAGCATCGTCGCGAGGTTCGCGAACGCGCGCACCGCTTGCGCGTGCAGATCCGATCCGACGAGCGCGCCAAGACTGTCGACTCCGAGCTGGCCGGTGATGTAGAGCGCCCGTCCCACGCGCACTGCCGCCGCGCCGAGATCCGGCCCGGCAATGGCCGCCGGCGCTGCAAGTGCGGTCTTGAACTCCGGCGTGCTCGCGCGGGCGCCCAGGCTCCCGCCGTTTGCGCCGCGGAAACTCGCCTCCGCCCAGCGCACCTGATCAGCGCGATGGCGCTGCTCAGCGGCCTGGTCCTCTCCTGCGCGCCATTTCTTGTATTGCTGCAGTTGATCGCCGCTCAGAAAGCGATGCAGGTCGCTCTCGAACCGGTCCTGCCGCGCTTTCAATTCCTTCCCGAGGTCCTGCACGCGCTCGACGTAGAACAGCGCGGCGGAGCGATCGCCTTCGTCCAGTCGTTCGTTCATTTTGGCCAATTCGCCCGTCGCACTGTCGCGCATCGGCTGCGTCGTAACCATGAAGGAGTCGTATCTCTGCTTGTATTGCGCGGCTTGTGTATCGGAGAGCTCGAGCAGCGTGCGGGCCCGTGCCGTGTCGAGCGGTCCCGTCAGCTCGACACCGGGGAGCTTGGGGGCTTGTGGCGCATAGCGCCCACCCTCCATCCCCCCGCGGCCGCTCCCTCCTCCGTAGCCTCCGCCCATTTGGGCGGCAGCGACGGTGGGAAGCACACCTGTTGCGGCAAGAAACGCGAGTGCGACCGACCATCTCATGCTGGCTCTCCTGGTGCTGAAGCGATTGGCAGGACCGACGAACGTACGTACGACTGATGCACGTGCTCAATGTTACGTCGCGCTGGCAGTTTCTGTTGAGGAGTTTCCAGCGCCTGAAACCGAATCATGCCTGCCGCGCGCATTTCAAGTCGTGGGTCCGTTTGCGCGCGAACTCCGCGCGCCCCCCGAATGGCGCGGGCGCTCCCGACCAGTTTCGCGCCACGGCGGCATAGGCCGCGCATACGTTACTGCGCTGCGCAGATCCTCCTCTCGAGCGGTCGAGCAGTCGTGCCAGGCGCCAACGCGCTACCGTGCCGAAGGCCCAATCGACTTCCGCCGCCTGCGGGCGATCGGTGGGCAGACCCACCAGGGCCAGATGCTCGTGCCACATCAGCTCGGACTTGGCCCCTTCAACGTCGCCGAGTTGCGCACGCCACTTGGAGCGTTGCAGGTGAACGATGGCGCGAAAGAACGGGTCGGTACGGGTCGCATCGTCTACAGGAACTTGATCGAGCAAGTACACGGCGGCGGGCTGCCGGCCCGCGGCCGCGAGTGAATCAGCCGAGAGATAGAGTTGGAGTGCGCTGGGCGCGGCGTCGCGCAGTGGTGTGGGGCGGCCGAGCAGCGTGCTCATCCAGCTCGCGCGATCGCGGAGTATGGAATCGGTCCCCGGGCTGGCGATCAACCCGCCAAGCTCGTCGAGCACGCCGGCCGTATCGACGCTGCCGGGATCGACGAACGCGAGTGCCGCCGGCAATTCCGCGTTGAAGAGCTCGATCTCCGTTTCGGGCGAGACCGCGGCCAGCCGGCCGGCCAGATCGTGGATCTGGTCCATCCGCCCGAGTGCCACGTCGCCGAGGATTTCGCCGATCAGACCGGCGCGTTGCAACTCGTGCGACGGCTGCTTCTCGATCAGCGCGCCCAGGTAAATCGCGCCCCGCGGCACGTCGAACGTCGGAAGCAGCCGCGGACCTGCGCCAAAGTCCGGATTCTTCTGTGTCGCGGCATCGCCGGCGACCTGGTTGGTGATTTGCTGCGCCGCCTTCTCGGGAAGAAAGCGCCACGCAAAGCCGACATAGAGTAACGCCCGGAGCCCGCGGGAAAACTCGTTCGGGGCGGTGCTGTGGGTTTCCAGCGAATGCAGTGCATTGTCCGCGCCGCTCGAGTCGCCTTCGGCGATCGCGGCCCACGCGAGGTGCTCCCAGGCGGGTCCGTAATCAGGCCGCAGTCGCGCGGCCTGCGCGAAAGCCGGGAGAGCTTCGGCACGCCGATGCCCGAGCAGAGGTCCGCGATGGAACAGCTCGTCCCCGAGCTGAAACCATCCGAGGAAGTCGTCGCGAAACCCTTCGGTGACTGCGCGCAGCGTGTCCAGCCGGGCGCGCAACGGGAGTGCAGACGCGCGAATGATGTTCCGATACGGCGGCGGCAAGGAGTCGGCGTGAATCGAGTACCGCCGGACGCGCTTGGAATCGGGCTCGTGCCCCAGCCACCGTCCGACTTCCGTGATCCGCCACGCGCAAATCCAGCAGCTCGAATCGGCGCGCTCCGCCTGTCGAAACGCGCTGTCCGCCCGCTCCCATTGGCTCTCGGCGACAAACTGCTCTCCTTCGGCAAAACCGATCAGTCCCAGGAACCTGCGGGGTAACGCGCTCGCGGGGAGTGCTCCTACAAGCGGACTGCGACTCGCCGAGATGGACAACGCGATCTGATAACTGATCGAGTCGTGCAACGTTGACGTTTTATCGAGGGCGGCATGGAATTCGGAGGGAGGAATTCCACCCGCCAGTCGTACGATGACCTCGCTGCCCGTCACCGTCATTCGAGCTTGCACGGGAAGCGCAGGGGATGCCGAGTCGCTGAAATTGACATGCGCGCCAAGGTCCGAGCGCACACTGCATAGCAGAGAGTTTGCTCGAGCGGCGTATTTGCTCGGTCCTTCGTAATTGATATGGGCAAACGCGACGGCCGGCGCGCGGAGCCTGGGCTGCGGGACTCCGCAAGCTTCCTCGTCGTTATGACGGATTATCCACCACCCAATGCCGAGAAGCACCACCGCTCCGACAATTGCGGCAGTGAGCTTGGGCGGAATGGGAGGGACGCCACGTGGCTCCAATGCCTGCCGGAGGTCGGAAGGTGAGGTTGTCATGCAGCGCCTGAACTTTTCTCGACGCTCAGCGCAGGCGGGGCAGCTTGGGTGGCTTGGGTCCGTGACGCACGGCGCCGCGCACGGGCACGCAGTCGAGCTGCACACCGCCGCGCGCGCAGCGCAGCAGCAGCCCGCCGCGGCTCATGTCGCCGCGACCCGCGAACGTGGCGGGGAAGAGCAGGCGGTCACCGAACACATGCAGGAGCGGACCGACGTACTTGTCCGTCGCGACGGAACCGAGCAGGACGACGCGATCTTCCGCTGCGAGCCCCGCGTGCAGCCGGGTCGCATCGCGGACCAGCGGGTCGCGGAATGCGGCGACGCCTTCATCGACCGACACGGACGCCATCTGTCGCAGATCTTCGACGCGGATCAGCAGATCCGACGGCAAGAGGCCGCGCCCGGGTGCGATGACGTACGCACTCCCGAACGTGGTCGCATACGCCAGCTTCCCGCGGAAATAGAGACTACTCATGAAGGTGAAGACTTCGCCGAGCGGCGCGCCACCATTTGTGAGACGAGCCGTCAGCGGGCTGGTCTGACTCTTGAGCAGCATCTGCGCCCGGGTCCCCGCGCAACTCGCCGGCGAGAGCAAAAACACCGTCACCATTATGGCGCCAAAGATAACGTCACCGGTGCATGATCACTCGTGCCGACGTCGGTGTGCACGACACACGCGGTCGCGCGCGCGGCGACAGCGGGGGAGGCCAGGACATAGTCGAGCCGCCACCCGATGTTGCGGGCGCGGAGATTGCGCCACGGCGCCCACCACGTGAACAGATTCGGATTGTCGGGCTCGAATTGGCGGCTCATGTCCACGAGGCGGGTGTCGAGCAGGGCCTGGAAAAGCGCGCGCTCCTCCGGCCGTTGCCCCACGGCGTTTGGCTTGCGCTCCTTCGGGTGCACGTCCATCTCCGCGCGGGCGATGTTCAGATCGCCGCAGAGAACCAGCTGCCGGCCTTCGGCCGTCAGTCTGTTGGACCAATCGATGAGACTCGTCACGAACGCCACCTTCGCCGCGTAGTCCTTCCCGCCGTTGGGGACGTAGATCGACGCGAGCACCAGATCGCCGTGCTCGACCTGTACGATCCGCGATTCCATGTCGAACGAGGGGTGGCTGAACACCGGATCGAACGCGAAGAGATCCTTGCGGATGTGTATCGACACGCCCGAATATCCCTTCAGGGTGTGCCAGTAGACGTGATAATCCGCGACCCGGCACTCGGCCGGGATCTGGGCCGTGGTGGCCTTGAGCTCCTGCAGGCAGACGATGTCGGGCCGGTCGCGCTGGAGCCACTCGCACAGCTGTGCCGCCCGGGCCCGAATCCCGTTCACGTTCCAGGTGGCGATCTTCACGCCGGAATGTAAGGCCTTGACGGCGCCGCCGGCCGCGTCGTACATGAAATCTTCGACGAGAACTGGACCGGCGGCGAGACGCTCGTCGTCACCGAGGAGAAACGATAATGGCTACGCCGACGATTACGCCCTTTCTCTGGTTCGATACGCACGCCGAGCAAGCGGCGGCGTTTTACACATCGATCTTCAAGAACTCGAAGATCCTCGACACCAGTCGCTACGGTGATGCGGGACCGGGACCCAAAGGGTCCGTGATGGTCATCAGGTTCCAGATCGCCGGCATGGAGGTCACCGCCCTGAACGGAGGGCCGCGCTTCACGTTCAGCGAAGCCTTCTCGTTTGTCGTGAGCTGTGATAATCAGCAGGAGATCGACGAGTACTGGAGCAAGCTCACGGCGGGCGGGGGCCAGGAAAGCATGTGCGGTTGGCTCAAGGACAAATTCGGCTTTTCGTGGCAGATCGTCCCCAAACAGATGGCAAAGCTGATGAGTCCCAAAAACCCGCAGCACGCGGGTCGCGTGATGCAGGCGCTGCTCCAGATGAAGAAGCTCGATATCGCAAAACTCGAGCAGGCGGGGGAAGACGAGGTGGCTGTCAGCCGTTGACGGTGCGCATTCCTCCTTCAGGGTAGCGCGCGCCGGCCGCAGTCCCGACCTCTTCGAGCTCCTCCAGCTCGGCGTCCGTCAACGCCACATTGACGGCGCCGACGTTCTGTTCGAGGTAGGACCGCCGCTTCGTCCCCGGAATCGGAACGATGTCGTCTCCCTGCGCGAGCAGCCACGCGAGCGCGAGCTGGCTCGGGGCGCAGTGTTTCGTGCGCGCCACCCGCTCGACGCGTTCCACGAGATCGAGATTCTTCTGGAAGTTCTCGCCATGAAATCGCGGATGGTTCTTGCGCCAATCGCCGTCGACGATGTCCTCGGGACGCTTGATCTGGCCCGTCAGGAACCCGCGGCCCAGCGGGCTGTAGGCGACGAACCCGATTCCGAGTTCGCGCACCGTGGGCAAAATCTCGCCTTCGACATCCCGGCTCCACAGCGAGTACTCGGTCTGCAGGGCGGAAATCGGGTGGACGGCGTGCGCCCGCCGGATCGTCTGCGGCGCCGCTTCGGACAGGCCGAGGTAGCGGACTTTGCCCGCGCGGACGAGGTCGGCCATCGCGCCGACCGTGTCCTCGATTGGGACCGCGCGGTCGACGCGATGCTGGTAATAGAGATCGATGTGATCCACGCCGAGCCGGCCGAGGGAGGCGTCGCAGGCGGCCGTGACGTATTCGGGACGGCCGTTCTGGCCGATGAATTTTCCGTCGGGCGCGCGGACGTTGCCGAATTTGGTGGCGAGGACGATCTGCTGGCGCTTGCCCTTGATGGCTTTACCGACCAGCGCCTCGTTGGTGAACGGCCCGTAGACGTCCGCCGTATCGAGGAACGTGATCCCTAAATCCAGGGCACGATGAATCGTCGCGATCGACTCGGCGTCGTTGCGAGCGCCGTAGAAGTCGGACATCCCCATGCAACCGAGGCCAAGGGCTGAGACGCGCAGCCCCTGGCCTCCGAGTTCTCGTGTGTTCATGTCTGTCGTCTAGAACCCTTCAGTCAAACTGAACCGCACCATCCAGTTCTTCTGCGGCCGGTCGAACGGGTGGACGACGTCCATCTGTCCGATCGCGTAACCGAACAAGTTCATGCGGAACGAGATGCCCGTGCTTCTCACGACCTGGCGTGTGCCTTTTCCAAAGATTGCGGCCCCGCTGTCCGAGGTCCACGCGACGCCGGCGTCGTAGAAGACGCCGGCCTCGATCGGCAGGATTCCGTAGTAGCTGCCGCCACCCAACAGACCGAACGGTGGGAACCGGAGCTCGAGGTTGGCCACCGCGATGCGGCTGCCCCAGAGCTGATCGAACACCGGGCACGAGGTGCCGGACGTGTTGCCGCACTCTCGGGCCGTGAAGCTGTTGTAGTCGTAACCGCGGACCAGGCTCGGGTATCCGATAAACATCGGATAGAGACGCGGATCTTCCGGGTTTTGTCCATACCGTCCGACGTGGAGGACACGCGCGCCGATCGTGAACGGCCGGACTGGCATCACATACTTTCGAAAATCGGCCAGGGCCGTGACGTACTGCAGATTCCCGAACGTCGGGGCCACCTCGAGCCGCCAGCGATCGCCGAGGATAGGGCTGGTGGCGCCGAAGTACGAGTTGTCCTGCACCAATGCCACGTGCCCCGTCTCGAGCGTGATCCCGGGCGGCACGCAACCGTTGGTGATCACGCCGCCGCACGTCGGATACTTGAACTTGTTGTCGTAGACAACCTGCCCCGTTGCCGGATTGAAGGCCGTCGTCCGGATTTCGTAATCGTAGGTGATCTGCTGAATGCCCGCGGAGACTTCGATGCGCCGCGAGCGGTTGAACGGGTAGGCGAGGATACCGCTGAACTCGCGATTGGTCTGCTTGAAGCGCTGGAGCTGCTCGACGTAATTGCCGGCGCTATCGGTGCCCTGCAGGACCCCGCCGTAGATGTAGGGGATCTGCTGCGCCCCGAGCAGCCAGTTGACCCGCGACTTGCGATTGCCGTATCCAATCAGGGCGGCAAAGTCCGCGAGCCGGCCCTGCACCTGGGCCATCGTGACCAGGTTGTGATCGCCCAGCATGTCGCTCCAGTACAGCGTCACTCCGCCGCCGACGTACGTCCCGAAACGGTCGGCTGCGATCGCGAGGCTCGGCTGCGAGACGAAGTCGAGCGAGAGTCGCGGATGGTATGCCTTGACGATGGCCGTCAGTGACTGCGGATCATCCAGCGGCGGCAGACCAGTGTCCGGGTCCTTGATGATGGTGGCGATCCCGGTCCCGACCTCCGCGCGGTCCAGCGGCGGGAGCTCGGCGGCGCCCTTGGGCAGCTCGACGATGGGTCCGCCATGGAGCGCCTGCAGGTCGTCGATCGCCTCGATGGAAAAGCCGCCGCCCGTGTACACGGTGAAGACTGCGCGGGGTGCCTTTTGTGCGACACTCAGTGCCGGGCTCAGAGTCGTGATGCCCGCGACGCCCGTGAACACGTTCGTGATCTGCGAGATGCTGCCGTCGGCGACCGACAGCCGGTAGACGTTGCTGACACCACCGGGGTCGCCGATGAAGTACAGACTCTGCCCGTCGGGACTCCATTGCGGGTTGATGTGTTTGGCGCCCGTCAGGTGCGCCAGCTGCCGGATCTCGCCGCCGCCGTGCGGATCGATGAGCGCGAGCTGGTAGTTGCCATACGCCAACGAATCCAGCGACGTCGTAAAGCGGTCGGTCACGAACGCGATCTGGGTGCCGTCGGGAGACCAGGCGGGCTCGAGATCGGCGTAGGCGTCGTCCGTCAGGCGGGTGAGCTTCTTGTTGGGCAGATCGTACACAAAGAGATCGGTGAGCCCTCCCACTTGCGCGCTGAACGCGATCTGTTGCCCATCAGGCGACCATGTCGGATTGAAGATCTCACCGAGGTTCTTGAACTTGATTTCTTTCACCACCTCGCCGTTGCTGCCCTTCACGATGCGGAGCGCCGGACGTCCGGTGACGACGGCGCCGAATACAAACCGGCTCCCATCCGCGTCCCACGCGCCCGCGGAGTTGATGAACTGCATACTCTCGAGGTGTGGATCGCGGGTAGCGGACACGAGTTTACGGATGGTATGGCCATCGTCCGCATCCGCGAGATACATGTCGATCGCGAACAGACCCGCATCGGAGAAGTACACCATCCGGGTGCCATCGGGGCTCAACGCCGGCGCGAGGTTGTAGTGTTGCTGCCTCCCGGGGCTCACGAGCGCGCGCGCCCCGGACGTCATGACCGGAGTCAGCCGCGCCTGGGCGCGTTCGGCGCGGTCCTGCGGCAGGGTGACGCCGGTCGCCACGGCGACGGGCTGCGCTGCCTCGACCAAGGCGCGGTGCCAGTCGGCGATCAGGCTGTCGGCGGGACGGTGCGTCATCTGCTCGAGTGAGGCGATCACGTTGCCGCTTCGGCCGGCCGCGCGCAGCAGCGCGCCGACGATGTCGTCACCATACGTCCCGCCGAGATACGACCAGAAGGACTGACCCCAACGATAGGGGAACCACCGCGGATCCTCGAGCTCGTGGAACCCGGGCATCCGGCCGGTGCGGACCGCGTCGCGCATCCACATCGTCGTATTCGGATCCACGTTCCCGAGCGATACGTACTCCGCCATGCCCTCGATGAACCACAGCGGCACACGGTTCAGTCCCGTGGCCATCGAGCCGCGGCCGACGCCCGTGATGTCGTACTGGAATGCGTGTGTGAGCTCGTGCCCGATGACGTGGTCGGTCTCGTAGAGCGACGCGCCCATCGGCAGAATAATGCGGCGCTTCAGGCTTTCGGTGACGCCGCCGGTACCCTCGCCGGGCGCCTCGCCGAGCACGTTGGTCTGCTCGAAGTCGGGGTGATCGGAGTAGAGGATGAGCGGCTGACGGCCGTTGAGCTGGTGGCGCAGCACCCCGGAGATTCTGGTGTACCAACGTTCGGCCATCCGCGCGGCCTGGGCCGCGGCGGTCGCTTCCTTGTCGTAATAATAAATGTCGAAATGCTGGGTCTTCAGGATCTTGAAGTTGAAGGTCTCGTACTGGACGGCGTTCCGTCCGAAGTACTGACTCTCTGCGCGGGAGGTAAACAGCGTAAGCGCGCCCAGCAGCAGGGTGACGCGAGCGATGTTCTTCATGTCCTAGGATTACCCCCGTACGGCTGGTTCGGCACCTGATGTGATTCGAGTCCCGTAGGAACGTACAACATGTTCGGAGAGTTCACATGACCGTCGCGATTCCATTGTTCATGGTCGCTCTGCTGGCACCGCAGATTAACGCTCAGACCCCGATTGAATGGGAAAAGGTTGACCGCGCCCTGGGCAGATCGGGCACGCTGCAGGGACAAACCTACCGCGTGGGGTTTCCCCGTAATGATCTTCACGTCACAGTCGGCGCGGTCACGGTACGGCCGGCGCTGGCATTGGGCTCCTGGGTAGCGTTTACAGAGACGGGCGACAGCACGGCGATGTTAATGGGCGACCTGGTCCTGCTCCCGGCCGAGGTTGGTCCCGTCATCGATGCCCTGCAAAGCGGCGGTGTGACGCAGACCGCATTGCACAACCATTTGGCGGGGGAAGCACCGCACATCGTCTATCTCCATATCGGCGGACGGGGCAGGCCGGAAGCCCTGGCGACGGCGGTGCACACGGCCCTGACGCGCACGCGGACCCCGCTTGGCGCGCCGGCCCCGGCCGCCACTCCCGCGCCGGCGCTCGAGCTCGACACGCTTCAGATTGCACAGACATTGGGGGCGCACGGCAAGGTCAACGGCGGGGTCTATCAGGTCAGCGTCCCCCGGTCCGAGGCCGTGATGGTGGATAGTGTGACCTTGCCTCCGGCGATGGGCGTCGCGACCGCGATCAACTTCCAGGCAACAGGGGCCGGCCGCGCCGCCGCAACGGGCGACTTCGTGCTGATCGCGAGTGAGGTGAACCCGGTGATCCGGGCGCTCCGCGCCAGCGGGATCGCGGTGACGGCGCTGCACAGTCACCTCCTCGACGAGACGCCGCGGCTCCTCTTCATGCACTTCTGGGGAGCGGGCGACGCCGTGCAGCTGGCCAAGGGACTCAGGGCCGCGCTCGATGTGATGAACATCAAGCGGCCATAGGCGGTATCACCGGGAAATCTTTCCTGGAACAGCGGATGTCTGCCGTCCCAACCCGCCAGCTCGGTTCAACCGGTGAGCACGTCTCCTGCCTGGGCGTCGGCGGCGCCCACCTCGGCAAGAAAGAGGTCGATGAAAAACTGGCGATCCGCATCGTGCGGACCGCCATCGACTCGGGGATCACGTTCCTCGACAACTCCTGGGATTATCACAAGGGGGCGAGCGAAAAGCGGATGGGGAAGGCGCTGCGCGATGGATATCGTGAGCGCGCTTTTCTCATGACCAAGATCGACGGCCGCTCCGCCAAGGCCGCGACCGAGCAGCTCGAGGAATCGCTGAAACGGTTGCGCGTGGATTGCATCGACCTCGTGCAACATCACGAGATCATCCGGTTCGAAGACGCCGACCGCATCTTCCACAAGCAGGGCGCGCATGCCGCGCTGGAAAAAGCCCGGAAGGCAGGGAAGCTGCGCTTCATCGGCTTCACCGGTCACAAGGACCCCAACATTCATCTGTACATGTTGAAGATCGCCGAGCAGCGCGAGGCGCGCATCGACACGGTGCAGATGCCGCTCAACGTGATGGATGCTCACTACCGCAGCTTCGAGAAGCTCGTGCTTCCCGAGCTGGTCCGCCGGCGTCTCGGCGTGCTCGGCATGAAGAGCATGGCACAGGGCGTCATTCTGAAATCGAAGACCATCAAGGCGGAGGAGTGCTTGCGGTACGCCTTATCGTTGCCGACGTCGGTCGTCATCACCGGCATCGACAGCATGAAAATTCTCAAGCAAGCGGTCGAGGTCGCGCGGACCTTCACACCGCTCAGCGAGCCGGAGCTGGACGCGTTGCGCGCCAAGACGCGCGCCGCCGCCGCCAACGGCGAGTACGAGCTGTTCAAGACGTCGTCGTTGTTCGATTCGACCGCCGAACATCCGGAATGGCTCGGCGAGGAGCCGAAGCAGCTGCAGGCGATGATATCGGAGTAACCTAACCAGGACCTGACTTGCGGGGCCGAAATCGGCGCGCCATGTTCGCGCTCATGAGCGCGCCTGCTCCGCTCGCCGCCCGCCCCACTACACCTCCGCTTGCCGCGACGTCCCGCGTCGCGTCCATCGATCTGATTCGCGGCGCCGTCATGGTGCTGATGGCGATCGACCACGTCCGCGTCTATGCCGGCGTGCCCGCGGGCGGACCGATGCCGGGCGTGTTCTTCACGCGGTGGGTGACGCACTTCGTGGCGCCCGCCTTTCTTTTCCTCGCAGGAACCAGTGCGTTCTTCTACGGTCGCAAGCATACCGATCTCTCGCGTTTCCTCCTCGTCCGCGGCGTCTGGCTCGTGCTGCTCGAGCTCACGGTGCTGCGCGTGTGTTGGACGTTCAACTTCGACTTCAGTCACTACATGCTGGCGGGCGTCATCTGGGTGATCGGCTGGTGCATGATCCTGATGGCGGCGCTCGTGCGGCTGCGGCCGAGAACGGTCGGTATCATCGGCGCCGCGATCATCGCGCTGCACAACGCGGTGATGCCCTGGGTCATGAATCATGTGCCGCTCGGCCCGCTCGCGAACATCGTGTACGGCATCGGTCCGGTGGGGAGCTCACCGCTCCTGGTGCTCTACTCGATCATCCCGTGGATCGGGGTGATGGCCGCGGGCTACTGGTTCGGCACCGTGCTCGTCATGGAGCCGGCACGACGCAACGGCATCTGCCTGCGACTCGGCCTCGGCGCCACCGCGCTGTTCCTGCTCCTGCGCGCGACCGGCATCTACGGCGATCCGCGGCCCTGGACGTCGATGCAGATGCCGCGGCTGCTCGCATTCCTCAACACGACCAAGTACCCGGCCTCGCTTTCTTTCTTATTGATGACGCTGGGGCCCACGATCGCGCTGATCCCGCTGCTCGATCGCGCGCGCGGCCCTGTGGCCCAATGGCTGACCGTCTTCGGTCGCGTGCCGTTCTTCTACTATATGCTCCACATCCCGCTGATCCACGCGCTCGCGCTGGTCGTGTCGCTGATTCGCACGGGCAGCGTCAATCCCTGGCTGTTCACGAACCACCCGATGGCGCCCGGCAACTTGCCGGACGGCTACATGTGGAGTCTGGGACTGCTCTATCTCGTGTGGGCGATTGCGGTCGCGCTGCTCTACATCCCCAGCCGGTGGTACGCCGAGTTTAAGGCTCGGCGCACCGATTTGAGGTGGCCCAAGTACATGTAGTCCCTGCATCCATCACTGCACGCATGGCGCGTGCGGATCGGTGGGCTTCGGAACGTCTCGTTTGGGACGCTCCGGCGCATTCGCTACAGCGCGCGCGCCGTCGTGGACCATCTGCGCAACGCGAGCGAGGTCCCGATAGCTGATGTACTGTGCTTCGTCGGTCACCTGGTGATAATCGAGATGCTCGCCCCGCGAGAACGCCACTGACGGAACGCCGTAGCGCGCGTAGCTGTAGTGATCGGCGCGGCAATAGTACTGCAGCGGGTGGCCCGGAGCGTCGTAGGTGTAGTCGAACACGAACGGGATGGGTTGCTTCGCATTGGCGGCCTCGAGCGCCTCTCCAAATTCCCGCGAGATCCGTTTCGCGCCGATGACCTCGAGATAGGTGGGACTGCCGGCGCCCGTGCCGCCGCGCGGGAAGTCGGACGCCGTGCCGCGCCCGACCATGTCTTCATCGATCTCCCCGACAATGGAGTCGATGGGCACCGTCGCGTGATCGGAGTACCAGCGCGACCCGAGCAGTCCGGCTTCTTCTCCGGTGTGACTCACGAACAGGATCGAGCGGCGCGGCCGGTCGGCGCCCTGCGCGCGCGCGAATGACTCTGCGATCTCCAAAATGGCGACCGTGCCGGACCCGTCGTCATCGGCGCCGTTGCGGATCGAATCGCGGCGGGGCGGCCGAACGGCCCGGAGGCTGTCGAGGATCGCGTGGATCCGGCTCCACTCGGCGTCGGTAGGCTCGCGGTTCGGAGAATCAGCGCCCATGGGCCGCACGACCCGGTTGAACGCGCGCAGGGAGTCGTGATCCACCGGATGGTGATCGAAGCCCACGTGATCGTGGTGCGCGGTCAGCGAGACGTATTCGCCACGAAGCGTCGAATCACTGCCGCGGAGAATGCCGACCACATTGCGCGCGGGGTAGGCAACCGCCTTCCGCGTGAAGTCGTACCGTCCGCTGACCGTGGTGCCCGTCGCGGTGCCCGGCGCGAGGGCAGCGGGCTCCTGCCCCAGCACCGCCGTTCCCGCTCGACGCGTGAGCCACACGAGCGCGATCGCCCGCGGATTGCGGGACGTATCGGAGACCGGCCGACCTTCCACGATCCGCGCGATTTGCTCGCTGCCCAGCTGGTCGAGCGCGATGACGCCGACCGTCAGCGCATCGCGGTAGCGGCCGAGGTAGGCGCCGAGCGCGCGGCGATCGAACCCTTGCGGGACGTCGAGCACGACGAACTTCCCGGCGACGTCGCCGCCCCCCGGCGCGGGCGCCATGAGGTGCGCGCTGTCACCAACGGAGCCGGCGTAGATCACCGGGGTCTGGTCGAGCACGCGCGGGGGGGCCGCGAAGCTGACTGGTAAGAAGTCGGTTCTGAGCTGGAGCGGCCCGCCAAATGTGACGAGGCGCGATGTGGAGTCGACCTTCACATCCCAGAAGGGCACGGTCTGGAAATACGTCCCGCTGTCTCCCGCCGGCTCGAGCCCGAGACGGCGAAACTCGCTCGCGATGTATGCCGACGCCTTGAACGCGCCCAGACTTCCGGTTTCGCGGCCCATCATGGAATCGTCGGCGATCGAATAGAGGCGCTGTCGCAGATCGGCCGCCGTGATTGCCGGCTCGCTCTCCCAGACCGGGGCGCTCGTGCCGGGTGACTGCGACTGCGTCGACTGGCACGCGGTCAACATCATGACGGCGATCGGAACTGACAGCACTCGATGCATGAGGCTCTCCTGGTCGGTTAGAATGCGCCGCCTCCACCACCGCCACCGCCACCGCCCGACCCACCGCCGCCCCCGAACCCCGAGCCGCTCGAGCTGCGGGGTGAGGAGGACATAGTGCTGCTCGCGACGCTCGAGAGATGCGACATGCTGCTCGAGAAGTGGCCGACGTTGAAGCTCATGACGCTCGGTCCGACGTACCACCGCGGCGCCTCGGTATAGATCCCCTGGAACGCGCGCGCGAACTGTTGCTCGACACCGAATGCCATCGCGTAGGGGAGGTACTTATCGAACAGCTCCGGGTGGCCGATGATCACGCGCTTCAGGTTCTCGGATTCCACGCGGCGGAGGAATTCTTCGAACCCGAGAACCTGCTCCAGCGCCCGGGCGCCCGATTCCGTGCGCGCGGGCATGATCTGGGCGAAGCAGAGCAGAATCAGGCCCGACACGACGCCTGCGACGACGAACGGGACGGGGGTGAGCAGCGTCAGCTTCGAGAGATAGATGCCGCCGATCCCGACGAGCATGCCGATCCCCACTGCCGCGCCCATCCAGTTGTTCCTGACATTGTCGGGCCGATTACGATAGAAACCCTTCGTCACTAAGCCGTCGAAGATCGCACCGCGAATGAGCGGCAACTCCTTATAGAACTCGTCCTTCAGCACTGAGAGCGGCACGACCTCGGCCCGTCTGTCAAAGATTCCCGTGAACACACGATTCTCATTGTCGGTCAATCCATCATTGCTCGTCGTTACCGGCTTCAGCCGATGCAATGAGTACTCGGTCCCGCCGCCAAACAGACCCAACAGTTTGGGATTCTGCCGTTCCTCGATGCGGAGGTAGCCGTTCACCGCCAGATTCACGAGCGTCGCCGTGATGTCCCGCATGTCCGCCGAGTTGTCGATCAGCGTGCCGGCTTCCGCGGGCGTCATGCCCTTGGGCGGCTCGTATTGCACGGTGATCGGCCGGCGGCGCGGATCCCGGCCGCGCCGCCACCAGCTCAGAAGTGCGAACCCGAAGACGACGATCGGGATGAACAGCGGCCAGTTGCTGCGGAGTGTCGAGAGCAGTTTTGCGGCCGCGCCGGGCGCGGCGACGACGCCTTTGTCCCACCCGACCACCGCGGTCAGTCCCTCGTGGTAGCCGAGTCCCTGCGGCATGGCGATGCGGACGATGTCGCCGTCGATCATGACCTTGGCGTCGCGCGCCGTCGCGCCGTACACGCCGTTGAACGCGATCGCGCGTACGCCCGGCGTGTTGGCCGGCAAATCGATCTCGGCGCTCGCGGCGTGAACCGGCACCTCCCACTCATCGCCGGTGATGTTCCAGTACAGCTCATCGTGCTCCCCGAAGAATCGCAGCCCATTCGTGGCGCGATAGCGGAGCACGATCGTGCGCGTCGCATTCGCGGCACCCGGAATCCAGATCTTGTACTTGATGTCCGCGCCCTGCCGGCTGGACTCGGCGCGGAGCTCGTTGCCCGCGTCGTCCTTCGCGCTCTGGAGCGCGATGCCCAGGGTCCAGTTCAGTCCCGTGCTCGTGCGGTAATCGAGAGGAATCGTGCGATAGAGCCCGTTGTACGAGCCGACAAAACTCGCCGTGATCGTCTCGGTGACGTCGATGCTGGCGTCGCGATTGACGCGGATCCGGGCGTCAAATCGATCGATCGTGTACGAGCGCTGCGCGTGGAGCGACGTCGCGCCGAGGATCAAGAGCAGGATGACGAGCGGGACCTTGGGAACGGCGCGCTCGGACGGGTCGTCCAGTCCGAAGAACTCCCGCGGCTTGAGTCCCATCATCCCGGCGACCACGCCGGCAGGAAACTGCGCGATCGCGGTATTGAAATCGCGCACCACCGCGTTGTAGTAGCGGCGCGCGTTCTGCAGGTGGTCTTCGACGTCGGTCAATGTGGTTTGCAGCGATGCGAAGCTCGCGGCGGCCTTGAGCTCCGGGTAGTTCTCCGCAACCACCAGTATTCGCTGGAGCGCATTGGCGAGCGGATCTTCTTCGCGCGCGCGCGCGGCGGGTCCCGCCTGGGACGCCTGCACGGCGCGCCCGCGCGCCGCCACGACGGCCTCCAGCGTGCCGCGCTCATATCCCGCATGGCCCTGCACGACCGCGACGACATTGGGGATGAGATCGTGCCGCCGCTTGAGCTGCACATCGATGTCGGACCAGGCGTTGTCGCTGAGCCGCCGCAGGTAGATGAGGCGATTGAACGTGTAGACGACCCACACGATGACGAGGACCCCGATGCTCAGCGCGAGCGTCACGCGCCCTACGCTAGCTCGGCAAAGGAGCGAACGCGAGGATGGATCGACGTCGGGGAATCGTCAGAGCCGCGCACGCAGAGCGCCGTCCGCATTCCTGCGGTTCGTGCGGCATCGAGCTCCGCTGCCACGTCCGACACGAAGAGCACTTGTGCGGGCGCGACGTCCAGCGCCGCCGCGATCTTCTGATAGCTCGGAGCCTCGCGCTTCGGACCCGTGGTGGTGTCGAAATAGCCGGACAGGAGGTGCGAGAGATCGCCCGCCGTAGTGTTGGCGAACAGATTGCGCTGTGCCTGCACGCTGCCGGAGGAGAAGATCGCGATTCGAATCCCGGCCCCGTGCCAGCGCTCGAGCGCGGGACGGACGTCGGGATAGACCTCACCCTTTCCTGTGAGCGCTCCGGCGCGGTAACCGGCTTCCCAGATGCGCCCCTGCAGCGCCTTGAGGCCGGTCGACTTGCGATCGCGATCCATCAAGAAGTAGACGTAGGCTTCGGGATCCCACGGCGGCAGATCCGGTGACGGCGGCTCCGCGGCGTACTCGGCGCGCAGCAGTGCGACATCGCCTCGGACTGCGGGATTGTCCCGGTGCTCGCGCAGGAAATCGTGGGTGTGCGCGCGCGCGTACGGAAAAAGCACCTGCTGGACGAATGCGAGGGGCGTCGTCGTGCCCTCGATGTCCAGCAGGATCACCCGGATGTCGGTCAGCGCAATGGGATGTAGCTCGGGCCCCAGCAGACCGGCTGAAAGCCCTGGTCGGTTCCGCTGTTGGTGTAATGCGGCGTCCATCCCGCTTTGTCCTGGAACAGCCGGATCGCGCGAATGTCGCGATCGGCGCAGAGGTCGAACCAGTGCCAGGTGCCGCGCGGTACGCGGATGAGATCGCCCGCTTCGACTTCAATTGCGAGGACCGCGCCTTCGCGTGGATGGATGTGGAACAAGCCGCGCCCTCGAATGATGAACCGGACTTCGTCCTCGTCGTGCCAGTGCTCGGTGCTGAACTTCGCGAGCATGGTCTCGAGGTTGGGCGTCGCGGAGGTGACGTCGATGACATCGGCTGTGACATACCCGCCCCGCGCTTTGAGCTTTTCGATCTCCGGCGCGTACGCCGCGAGGACGGCCTCGGCCGGTGCATTGGCCGCGGCGCGCTGCGACAAGGGCCACCGCTCGTACTCGATGCCCAACCCGGCGAGGTATGCCGTCACTTCGGCCTGATCGGTGAGCGTCCGCTGCTCGGCAGGAATCTTTACGGTTGCCATGCTGTTCCTCCTCCGCGCTTTCGTCCCATCGCTTCGAATAAGAACTCGAGGATCTCGACGTGGCGCTTGGCGTCGGCGAGATCTCGGCCCCAGGTGTACAGACCGTGTCGCCGGATCAGGAATCCATGCGCCGCCGGCCGAGCCCTGAGCAAGGACTCCACCTGCGGAACTGCCGCGGTCCAATCCTGCGTGTTCTCGATGATCGGCAGCTCTTCCCGATGCTCGTGCGTGCGAACGCCGTCCAGTCCCTTGAGCATTTCGTACCCGTCGAGCGCCAGAGTGCTGCCGTTGTCTGAGAGAATCGTGCTCCAAATGGAGTGCGTATGCAACACCGCGCCCGCGCCGCGGGAACGAACGACGGCAAGGTGCAACGCCGCTTCGGCGGAGGGACGGCCGTTTCCCTGGACGACGCGGCCTGCGCCATCTATCGCGACGATGTCGCTTGGTTCGAGCAGCCCCTTGTCCACGCCGCTCGTGGTGATTGCCACTCTGAATGGCTCCGCCCCGACGACGGCGCTGAAGTTGCCGCTGGTGCCGAGGACCCAGCCGCGCGAGTAGAACTGGCGGCCCAGCTCGCTCAGCTGCCCGGCTGCATCCTCGAACGTGTGCATCCATAAACAATATCAGGTTACACGCGTCAGGAGAGCGACGGGGAAACGGGCGAAGAGGTGCGCAAGGCGGTCACGGCCGCTGTGCAGCTCCTCGGTGAAGACATTGCGCCACTGACCTTCCGGAAGCGGGAGCACCGTTTCGCTCCAACCACCGTGCAGCGATTGGGCAAGTCGTGGGACCACCGTGATCAATGCGCCGCCGCGGCCGAATGCCAGCACGTTGTCCGTGTAGGGGCCTTCAGCGCGGAGGGGCTCGTAGCATCCTGCGGGACGCGTGCGCAGCGCGCGCTGAATGAGCCAGAGTTTGGGAGCGCCTTGGTCGGCGCGGGCTTGAACCTGCTCGGGAGTCGCTGACTGAATTTCTTCCAGAAGGCGGCGCCGCAAGCCGTAATCGACGGGGCGGCGATTGTCCGGATCTACCAGCGTATGCGACCAGAGCTCGCTCCCCTGATACAGATCGGGGATCCCCGGTGCCGTCAGCTTCACGAG
>WNEN01000011.1_pt1 | contig 41026 bp, 30 predicted proteins | sample 5399951 | NCBI WGS metagenome assembly WNEN01 (sample SAMN13153327, study PRJNA577476) | soil metagenome | isolation source: 20 cm grassland meadow soil 5 days after 1st rain plot 2 | place: USA:California | collected 2015-09-21
GGAGGTAATCGGGCGCGCTCACCGCGAGCGCCGGATATCCTCCGGTCCGATCCTCGGGCGCCGTCAGCTGCGACAGCCGCCCGTCCTTCAGCAAGTCATCGAACGCACTGGCGCCTTCGGCGGCGATAATCATCCCGGCGACGGCACCATACGGAAGGTCCGGAAGCTCGATATCCTCGACAACCTCCACGCGATTCTCCAGCACCTTCAGCGATTGCCTGAAATTCGCGGCGACCTCGGGCTGAATGTCCTTGTCCGCGCCCTTGGGCACGCCGATTTTAAAGCGCTTTGCGTCCTCACCCCCTGACCCCCTGCCCTGGCGGGGAGGGGGAACGAACGTGCGAGCCACCGACGACGGATCCTTCGGATCCTTTCCGGCGATTGCGGCGAGCACAACACCGCAGTCCTCGGCGGTGCGGCCGAGCGGTCCGAGCTTATCCATCGTCCATGCCAACGCCATCGCGCCGTGGCGGCTCACGAGACCGTACGTCGGCCGGAGACCCGTAACGCCGCAATACGCCGCCGGCGTCAAAATCGAACCGGACGTCTCCGATCCGATCGCGAACGGGACGAGACCGGCCGCCACCGCGGCGCCGGGGCCGCTCGAGGAGCCACCGCTCCAGTAATCCGGATTCCACGGCGTCTTGCCCGGGCCTGTGAACGATGCGTTCGCCTGATTGTAGCCCATGCCGCCGGCGAGCTCGACCATCGCGAGCTTGGCTACGAGCACGCCGCCCGCAGCGCCGAGCCGCTCCACGACGGTGGCATCGCTGTCGAGCGTTTGTTGACGATACGGTTCGGCGCCCCACGTCGTCGGATACCCCTTCGTTGCCAGCAGATCCTTCACGCCGTACGGAATTCCGTGCAGGGGCCCGCGCCACTTCCCTGCCTTGATCTCGCGATCGGCTTGTGCCGCCTCCGTCATCGCGCGCTCGCGCGTGACCGTGACGACCGCGTTGTAGCGCGGGCCGATCTTCTCCAGGCGATCGAGAAAGTACGTCGCGAGCTCCGTCGCGGACGTCTTCTTTTGCCGGAGCAGACGGCCGAGCTCGGCGATCGAGAGAAACGCGAAGTCCGCCATCAGTCGGCTCCCCGATACACCGAGTACACGAAATCGGGCTCGTCCGCGTTGGTGAGCGTCGTCTGATAGAGTCGTTCGATCGCCCTGAGCCGGCCGTCGATGCTGCGCGTGATCGCCGCGAGGTCGTCGGGCGTGAAGCGATCGGGGTAACGCAGGCGCACGCCCTCGGCGAGGGCTTTCGCGAGGGCCGAAGGCTCTTGTTGTTGTTGCGGTTGCTGCGGAGCCGGCCGCACGTCGTCCAGGAACCAGGGAGCCGCAGCTACCAGGGCCAACTGCTCTGCGAATGCTCGACGCGAGATCACGCTTCCTCCCGTTTCAAACGATCCTCGGCGATGGCCAATATCTCCCGCAGTGCGGTCCGCCGCTCCTCGTCGCGCGTGCCGCGGAGCCGAGCTTCGAGGAGCGGTACGATCGCCTCCTTGGAGCGGCGGTTCACGAACACCACGAATCGAAACCCGAATTTCGCTTCGTACTCCTCGTTGAGCGCAGCGAGGCGCTTCAGCACCTCGGGAGCTGGCGTCGCCCCCTGCTCGCGGAGCGACGCAGCCGAGAGCGTATCCACTCGTTCGCCGATGCGCGGATGCGCGTTGATGACGGCAATTTGCTCGGATTCCGAGAGCCCGCTCAGAATTTCCCGAGCTCTTTCGAGCATGGCCGATGCGCTCGCAAAGGGCTCTTCGCGCTGAAGGCGGTGGAGAAGTGGGCCGGCGTTCTCGAAGAGATTCAACTGCCTCTGTAGCTCGAGCACGCGAACGGGGACATCAGCAGCGGGATGTGGTACGTGCGTGACTCCCCAACGTGAAAATCGATGGTGAATCGATCGAGAAACGGGGTGAGCCCCTTCTTCTTATAGTACGCCCCCACGTCGAACGACAGACGGTAGGTACCGGCGCTCACGTCACCGAGGCTCGCGATCCGGCCATCGGCGTCGGTTTCCTGTGTGACCGGGTTTCCCCCGTCCGTCCGGGAGAGCGTCACCCGAACGCCCGCGGCCGGCTCACCGCGCGTGGTATCGAGGACGTGCGTCGAAATCGTTGGACGGTTAGTGTTGGGCATGCTCAAGATCCGCGTGGGAACGCTGACGTTCCTGGCACGTCTCGAAGAAAAGGCCGCGCCGAAAACGGTGGCCGTGATCCGCAAAATGCTGCCGCTCCAGTCCAAAATAGTCCACTGCCGCTGGAGCGGCGAGTCAACGTGGATCCCCATGGGGGAGCGCTCACTCGGCCTCGAGTTCGAGAACCACACGAGCCATCCGGCGCCCGGAATGCTGCTGCTCTATCCCGGCGGGATCAGCGAAACCGAGCTGCTGTTTCCGTACGGGTCCACGATGTTCGCGAGCAAAGTCGGCCAGCTCGCCGGCAATCATTTCGCCACGCTGACCCAGGGCCAGGAGCAGCTGCCGGAGATCGGCCGGCTGACGCTCTGGGAAGGCGCGCAGGATATCCGCATCGAAGAAGTGTGACTTTCCCCCCCTCCCCCCTGCCCCCCGAGCTCGTCATTCGAGGCGGCACGGTTGTCCTGCCGACCGGTCAACGTCCCGCCGACATTGCGGTTACAAACGGAACCATCAGCGCCATCGGGAGTGAAGTACGCGATGGAGCTGCGACCCTCGACGCGAAAGGTCTGGTGATTCTGCCCGGCGTCGTCGACGCGCACGTGCACTTCAACGAGCCGGGCCGGGCCGACTGGGAAGGGTGGGAAGCCGGCACCCGCGGCGCCGCGGCGGGCGGCGTGACGACAGTCCTCGAGATGCCGCTCAACGCGCATCCGCCGACCACCACGCCGGAAGCGTTCGACGCCAAGCTCGCGGTCGCCTCGCGGAAATCTCTGGTGGACTTTGGACTTTGGGGCGGGCTTGTCCCTGAGAACCTCCAGCAACTCGAGCACCTCAACCAACGTGGCGTTGTGGGTTTCAAGGCCTTCATGAGCCATAGCGGCATCGACGACTTCGCGCGCGTTCCGGACGGCATACTCGCGATCGGCCTCAAGACGACAGCTCGGCTCAATGCGATTGTTGGTGTCCACGCCGAAAGTCAGGAGCTGCTCGATCGGCTCAACGCAGAGCGCAGCCCGGAGCCCCTGTCGTGGTGTCGCGCGCGGCCGCCCGCCGTGGAGGTGGAAGCGATCCGCCGTTTGCTCGTCGCAATGCGCGGCGCCGGAACTGCCGCGCGCGCGCATGTCGTGCACGTCAGCACCGCTGCGGGTTTGCGCGAGGTCAACGAGGCACGCCGCCGTGGCGTGTCGATCACGGCGGAGACCTGCCCGCACTATCTCGCGTTCACGGAGGAGGACTTCGCGCGCATCGGTCCTCCACTCAAGTGCGCGCCACCGATACGCGACGCCGAGACGCGCGAGGCGCTATGGGAAGAAGTCCTCGCGGGGCGCGTCGACCTCATCGCTTCGGACCATTCCCCCTGCTCTGCCGCGGACAAGCACAAGGGAGAGCACGATATCTGGCAAGCGTGGGGCGGCGTCGCGGGGATCCAGGCGACGCTGCCGGTGTTGCTCAGCGACGGGCTGCACGCGCGGGGATTGTCCCTCGAGCGCATCGCCCACCTCACCGCCACCGCGCCCGCGCAGCTGTTTGGCCTCTACCCTCGCAAAGGGGCGATCACCATCGGCGCGGACGCCGACTTCGCCATCGTGGACCCACAGCAGCGTTGGACATTTGGATCGAAGGATCTCCAGACGCGCAGCGGCGTGAGTCCCTACCTGGATCGTCAATTCACAGGTAAAGTCGTGCGCACCATGGTGCGAGGCGTGACGGTGTTCGGCGACGGTGAGGTGAGGGGCGATCCGGGTGGGGGGCAATTTGTGAAACCAAACCATGCCAATTGACGGTGCGCTGCTCGAGCGACGTCTCGACGAGCTCTACGCCATCGGCGCGCAGCCGGGCGGCGGCACGTACCGTCCGCTCTACGGTACCGCCTGGGCGGCCGCGGTGGATCGCGTGGAGCGCTGGTTCAAACACGTCGGCCTCCACACTCAACGCGACGCGGTCGGCAATCTCTGGGGCCGCATGGCGGGGGTCGAAGAAGGCAAGAGCATCGTCACGGGGTCCCACATCGATACCGTACGTCACGGCGGCCGCCTCGACGGCGCGCTCGGTATCGTCGCAGGGCTCACCGCCGTCGAGTCTCTACGGAAGGAGAAGGGCAAGCCGCGGCGTACGATCGAAGTGGTCGCGATTTGTGAAGAAGAAGGCTCACCGTTCAACACCACATTCTGGGGTTCTCGCGCCATCATCGGCGATATCACCGACGTGGATGAGGAGCTCGCGGAGGCGATGCGCGAGCGCGGCCTGGATCCGGCGCGCATACCAAGCGCCGCTCGAAATGACGTCGACTCCTATCTCGAGCTGCACATCGAGCAGGGGGCGGTGCTCGAATCTGCCGGGATGCAGCTCGCCGTGGTGAGCGCGATCGTCGGCACCGCGCATCTCGAGGTCACGGTCACCGGCCGGCCCGATCATGCCGGGACGACGCCCATGACGTTGCGGCGTGATGCGATGGCCGCGGCTGCGGTCATGATCCAGTCCATCGAATCCGCCGCGTCCTCGGCGGGCAGTCCCGCGGTCGCGACGGTCGGGCGGATTCGAGCCGAGCCGGATCAGGTCAACGTGATCCCGGGTCGCGTGGTCTTCACGGTCGACCTGCGACACGCCGACTACGGCGCCCGCAGGGGTCTGGAAAAGCGCATTCGCGCGACGTGCGCCTCGATTGCCGCCGAACGCGGATTAGAACTCGACGTTCGCGTGCTGCACGAGAAGCCGCCCGTCGCGATGGATCCGGCGATGCGCGAGCTGCTGTGGGGAGCTGTAAGAGATGTCGGGAGCGATGCAATGGAGATAGTGAGCGGCGCAGGACATGATGCCCAGGTCTTGGCCACCCGCTGTAAGGTGGGAATGCTGTTTGTGCCAAGCGTCGGGGGACGCTCCCACTGCCCTGAGGAGGCGACGCCTCCGGAGCATCTCGTGCTGGGGACTACGGTTTTGATGCGCGCGTTGCAAAAAATCGCGTACTAGAGCGGAAAGATCGCGTCGCGCCCCTGTGCTCCACGTTCATATCAACACGTATGGATATGTCGTCGACCAGGCCTCTCAAATCAACACGTGTGGATATGTGGTCGACGGGCTTTCATATCAACACGTATGGATATGTTCTCGACGGGCCTCTCATATCAACACATATGGATATGTCGGCGACGGGCCCCTCATATCAACACGTATGGATATGTCGGCGACGGGTCTCTCCTATCGACACGTATGGATATGTCGTCCGATGGACTATATGAATCGGGCTAAGTCCGGCCCCGCATTCGCGATTCTGGCCGCAATCTCGGGCCAATCCACCGCCAACGAGAAATCCGCGAACTCGAACCCGGGACCGACGGTGCACGCACACAGCGTGTAGGCACCCGTCGTCCGCGCCGCTTGCCACGTCCCGGCCGGCACCACAATGGTTGGGCGTGTCTCCCGCGACGCGGGGCCGAGGCGCACGCGCCGGAAGCCGCGATCGTCAAAGAGCAGGAGCTCGATCGCTTCTCCCTCGTGATAGTGCCAGATCTCGTCCGACACCACACGGTGCCACCGGCTGAACTCCCCGGCTGCCAGCAGGAAATAGATCGTCGTGATCGCGCAGCGCTGGACTTTGCGGTCGAGCACATCGACCCGATGCGTCGAACGAAACTGCTCGACGTAGTGGCCACCCTCGGGATGCGGGCGCATGCCGAGGAGCGTGAGCAGCTCAGCCGCGCGCGAATGCATCGAGCAGCTCCCGCAGGACGTTCTGCGTAACCTGGCGCCGGTACGCCGCGGTCGATCGCACGTCGTCGATCGGCCGGATGTCGTCCGCCACCGCGGCAACGGCACCAGCGATGTCGTTGCGCTCGAGCGCCACCTCGGCACGGCGCGCGCGCAGCGGTATTTCGGCGACCGAGCCGATCGCGATCCGCGCGGGTTCGCGGCTCACTGCAAGAACGACCTTCGAAATCGCCTGCGCGGCGCGCGTGCCGACTTTGCGAAACACGACGTCGCGCCCTAAAGGCAGCCGAACGGCGGTGATCAGCTCGTCGTCCGCGAGCGCCGTCTTGCGATATCCGACGAAGAATTCGTCGATCGGAATCGAGCGCCGATCTGTCACCACGACGGCGTCGTACGCGAGCAGCACGGGAAGCGTATCCCCGGCGGGCGAGGCGTTGGCGAGATTGCCCCCCAGGGTGCCGCGATTCTGGATCTGCGCTGCACCGATGGTTCGCGCAGCGGCAACCAGCGCCGGGACCGATTCCTGTGCATCGCGCGAGCCGATGATGCCGGTGTACGGCTCCGCGGCACCGATTTCGAGCACGTCATTCGCCCGACGCACACCCTTGAGCTCCGGCAACGACCACAGGTCGAGCACCGCGCGCGGCGCGGGCCGAAGCGTTCCTGAGTGAAGCATGACCATGAGATCCGTGCCGCCCGCGAGCGGGCGACACCCTGGGGTCGTTCGGTATAACTGCACTGCGTCCCTGACGTTCCCGGGGCGGAGGTATGTCACGTCCCGCATGACAGCACCGCCTCGATGATTTTCGTGTAGCCGGTACACCGGCACAGATTGCCGGCGAGGGCCTCTCGCACGTCATCGGCGTCCGGGCGTTGTTCCTTCTTTAGCAAGACGTGGGCCGCGAGCAGCATTCCCGGCGTGCAGATCCCGCACTGCGCGGCGCCGTGCTCGATGAATGCCTGCTGCAGCAGCGACAGCTCGCCGCGAGGTCCCGCCAGTCCTTCCACTGTAATGACATTGCGACCTTCGACCTGACCCACCGCGACCAGGCAGCTGTCGACGACCTCACCATCGATCAGCACGGAGCAGGCACCGCATTCGCCTTCACCGCAACCCTCTTTGGTGCCGGTTTTCCCGAGATCTTCGCGCAATACGTCAAGCAAACGACGTGAACCAACGACGTCGAGCGAAACCGCTGCGCCATTCAGCGTGAAGCGCATGCCGCTAAAACTCTCTCTGGAGTCGCCGGGATCTCGTCGAGCCAGACGCCCGTCGCGTCGTGAATGGCCGCGATGATGGCGGGAGCGGGACCATCCATCGGCAGCTCACCGATGCCTTTGGCTCCGAATGGGCCGCGCGAGTACGGATTCTCGACGAGAATGGTCTTGATCCGCGGCGCATCGAGCGCCGTGGGAATCAGGTACGTGGCCAGGCGATCGTTTTGATAGCCGCCATCCTTCATCTTGATCTCTTCGATCGTCGCCCATCCCACCGCCTGCAGGGTGCCGCCCTCGATCTGTCCTTCGGCCATGACCGGATGCAGTGCCTTACCACAATCCACGGCCGTGACGAGATCGGTGACCCGCACCTCGCCGGTCGTCATGTCCACATCCACGTCGGCGATCGTGCACGCCCAGGCGTAGATGGGATAGGCGTCGCCCGTGTAGGTCGTTTCGTCCCAATGAATCGAGTCGGGCTGGACGTACGACTTCTGGACCTTGATCGGCGCCCGCTCGCGCTGGAGTCGATCCTTGATTTCCGTCGCGGCTTCCTGGACGAGCCGGCCGACGATCATCGCGGTGCGCGAGGCGACCGTCGGCCCCGAGTCAGGAACGAGTGAGGTGTCCTGCGGAGCCAGGTCTACCTTGTCCAACCCGACCCCCAATGCGTCGGCGGCAAGCTGACAAAAGATCGTCTTCGTCCCCTGCCCGATCTCAGTCGAAGCTGTGAGGATCCGGAACGTGCCATCCGCTAAGGCTTCCATTGCGAGGGTACCCTGAAGCTTCTTCTCACCGCTACCAGTGAAGCCCGACCCATGAAAAACGAGTGACAATCCCCTGCCTCGCTTGACCGCCCGACCGCCAGACCGCCCGACCGCCGAGGCAGCTTTCAGAGCCGCATCCAGTACCAGCTCAGCCCCCACACTCTCGGTGAGTGTCTGGCCAGTTGCAGTTGTGTCGCCCAGCCGCAACATCCACTTGCGCCGCAGATCCACACTCGACATCCCCAGCCGCTCCGCCACGTGCTCGACCATCAGTTCGGCGGCGAACAGCGACTGCGGCGCGCCAAAGCCGCGGAACGCACCGTTCGGCGGCGTGTTGGTCGCCACGGCCCGGGCGTGGATCCGCACGTTCGGACAGGAGTAGGGTCCAGTCGCATGAATCGCCGCCCGCGAGAGCACGACCGGCGTCAGCGTGCAGTAGCCACCCCCGTCCAGCACGATCTCGATATCCTGGCTGAGCAGGGTGCCATCCTTCTTGACGCCGGTGCGGTGGCGGATGACCCCTGGATGACGCTTGGTCGTGGCGGCGAGGTCCTCGTGGCGATCGTAGATCAGCCGGACCGGGCGCCCGGCCTTGCGGGCGAGGAGCGCGGCGTGAATCGCCACCATGGAGGGGTATTCCTCCTTCCCTCCAAATCCCCCGCCGGTCTCGGCCTGAACCACGACGGCCTGCTCATCGGTCAGCTTGAGCGCGCGCTTCAGGGCTCGGTGGACGTAGTAGGGGCATTGCAACGACCCTATGATCGTGACCCCCGGCTCTCTGCTGCCGGCTCCCCGCTCTCTCCAGGGGATCGCGATCGCTCCCTGCGGCTCGATGTAGAGCTGTTCCTGCAGACCGACGCGAAAGCTGCGCTCGACAACGAGTTCGACACCTTCGACATCCTCGAAATCCTTGCCCTTCCGGATGTTGATGGTGCTGTAGACCTCGGTCGCCTCCTCCAGCGCATAGACCGGCTCGGCCGGGTCGTAGTCGATCCGGACGTGCCGGACCGCTTCCTCGAGCGTGTTCCGATCGGGGGCCGCCAGGAGCAGGATCGGCTCCTCCCGATGCCGGATCTCTCCCCCCACGCGCGCCAGCACGGGCTGATCGTCCCGGATGAGGTGCACCACGTTCTCGCCCGGGATGTCGTCCGCCGTGACCACCACCACGCGCTCCCAGTCGAATTCAGGATCGAGGGTGATGGAGCGGATCCGTCCTCTGGGGATGGTGGACCTGACCGTCTGGCCGTACCAGGCGTCCGCCACGACCAGGTCGTCGGTATATAGCGCGGCCCCCGTGACCTTGGCGGCGCCTTCCCGCCTAGGAACGGACCGGCCGATCGTGGAAGTCGTTACCATCGTGGGTAATAAGAACGCACGCCGCCCGGAGGCACAACACTTGCCAAAACATCACGACACGAAGATGCCGACCCTTTCGCTTGGCACCCCTCCCGCCGCGGCCGCGGCGGAAAACGGCTCATCGCCGGGAATCAGCGTTCGTGCCCCTGTTACCCCGGCCTACGCCCAGATTCTCACGACGCCGGCCCTCGAGTTCGTGGCCGGTCTGGCCCGCGCCTTTGAGCCCCGCCGCCGCCTGCTGTTGGGCCGCCGCGCCGACCGACAGCGGGACTTCGACGCCGGGGCGTTTCCCACGTTCCTGGCGAGTACGGCTGACATTCGTGAGGCCGAGTGGCGCGTCGCGCCGATCCCGCGCGATCTGCTCGATCGGCGCGTGGAGATCACCGGGCCGGTCGATCGTAAAATGGTGATCAACGCCTTGAACTCGGGCGCTCAAGTGTACATGGCCGACTTCGAGGATTCCCATGCGCCCACGTGGCGCGGGACGATCGAAGGTCAGATCAATCTGCGCGACGCGGTGGCTGGATCGATCGAGTTCAAGAGCGGCGAGAAGCAGTATGCGCTGAATCCGACCGTGGCGACGCTCATGGTGCGGCCGCGCGGCTGGCACCTCGTCGAGCGGCACGTCACCGTGGATGGCGAGTCGATTTCCGCCTCCCTGTTCGACTTCGGGCTGTTCTTCTTCCACAACGCCAAAGCACTGCTCGCCAGGGGATCGGGTCCCTATTTCTATCTTCCCAAGCTCGAGAGCCACCTCGAAGCCCGGCTGTGGAACGACGTGTTCGTCGCCGCGCAGGATGCGCTCGGGATCCCGCGCGGCACGATCCGCGCGACGGTGTTGATCGAGACGATTGCCGCCGCGTTCGAGATGGACGAGATCCTCTACGAGCTGCGCGAGCACTCGGCGGGACTCAACTGCGGGCGCTGGGACTACATCTTCAGCTTCATCAAGAAATTCCGCAGCCGGCCTGAGTTTGTATTGCCCGATCGCGCGCGCGTCACGATGGACCGGCACTTCCTCAAGTCCTACGTCGACCTGTTGATCCGGACCTGTCATCGCCGCGGCGTTCACGCGATGGGCGGGATGGCGGCGCAGATTCCGATCAAGGGGGACGCCGCGGCCAACGCCAAGGCGCTCGACAAGGTCTGGCTGGACAAGATTCGGGAGGTGAATGCCGGTCACGACGGGACCTGGGTAGCACATCCTGGACTCGTCCCGGTCGCCAGTGGGGCGTTCGCCTCACTGGCCGCTTCCCACCAACTCTCGGTGCGGCGCGAGGACGTGCACGTGGCCCCGCGCGATCTGCTCACGGTGCCGGACGGGGAGATCACCGAAGCGGGGTTGCGCACGAACATCGACGTCGGCATCCAGTATCTCGAGTCGTGGCTGCGCGGCGTCGGCTGCGTGCCGATCTACAATCTCATGGAAGACGCGGCGACGGCGGAGATCTCGCGGTCGCAGGTCTGGCAGTGGGTTCGACACGGCGCGCACCTGTCCAACGGCCGCGCCGTCACCCAGGAGCTCGTCGAATCCCTCATCACGGAAGAAATGGAAACGAAGAATCTCACGGGCGGCAAGTTCGAACTCGCTGCCGCCCTGTTCAATGAGCTCATGACGGGCTCGGACTTCCCTGAATTTCTCACCCTGGTGGCCTATGAACATCTCGACTAACGGCAAGAGCAACGGCAAGGGCCGCGGCGTCACCCAACGGGAATTTGTCGCAGAGCTCGATGTGCGCTGGCGCAGCGACCGGCGCTGGCAAGGCATCACGCGCTCCTACACACCCGAAGATGTGTATCGGCTGCGCGGCACGCTGCCGATCCAGTACACGCTCGCCAGCCACGGTGCGGCGCGTCTGTGGAAGCTGATGCGCGAGGAGCCGTACGTCGCGGTGCTCTCGGCCCTCACCGGCAACCAGGCGGTACAGCAGGTGAAGGCCGGGCTCAAGGCGATCTACATCAGCGGCTGGCAGGTGGCTGCCGACGCGAACTGCGCGTTGACGATGTATCCCGATCAGAGCCTGTATCCGTCCGACAGCGTCCCCAATTTGATTTGCCGGATCCAGAACGCGCTGCGCCGTGCCGACGAGGTCCATCACATGAACGGCGATCACACGGTCGACTGGTTCGTGCCGCTGGTGGCCGACGCCGAGGCGGGATTCGGCGGCGTGCTCAACGCGTATGAGCTGATGAAGCTGATGATCGCGGCCGGCGCCGCCGGCGTGCACTTCGAGGACCAGCTCTCCTCGGTCAAGAAATGCGGCCACCTCGGCGGCAAGGTCCTCGTGCCCACGAGCGAATTCGTCAGCAAGCTGGTTGCTGCGCGGCTGGCAGCAGACGTCTGCGGGGTGGACACGATCCTCATCGCGCGCACCGACGCGAACAGCGCGGGTCTCTTGACCAGCGACATCGACGAGTACGACCGCCGCTGGTGTACCGGCGAGCGCTCGCCCGAAGGCTTCTACGTGATCAAGGACGGCGTCGAGGCGGCGATCGCGCGCGCGCGCGCCTACGCGCCCTACGCCGACATGCTCTGGTTCGAGACCGCTAAGCCTGATCTCGCGGAGGCCCGCCAATTCGCCGAGGCCATCCACCGGGAGTATCCCGGCAAGCTGCTCGCCTACAACTGCTCGCCGTCGTTCAACTGGAAGCGTCACCTCAGCGAATCACAGCTCGCGAGCTTCCAGCGGGAGCTCGGGGCGATGGGATACAGATTCCAGTTCGTCACCCTGTCCGGCTTCCACGCGCTGAACCATCGCATGTTCACGCTGGCCCAGGAGTACCGCGAGCGCGGGATGGCGGCGTACGCCGACTTGCAATCCGAGGAATTCGCCGCGGAGCAGGACGGCTACGAGGCCGTGAAACATCAGGAGTTCGTGGGCGTCGGCTATTTCGACGAGATCACGCAGATCGTGCACGGCGGCCGCAGCTCGACGGTGGCCATGGAGGGCTCGACCGAGAAAGCGCAGTTCGTGAGCTGAGACGCGCTTGAACCGGGCGGCGCGCGGACCACACCCCGCGGCTAGCTTTCCCGCATGTACCGCCCCGTCCCTGAGCTCCTCGCCCCCGCCGGAAGCCTCGACGCCGTTCGTGCCGCGCTCGGCAACGGCGCCGATGCCATCTACCTCGGCGTGGACAAATTCAATGCCCGGGACGAGGGCGCGCAGCTCACCCTGGAGACACTAGAGCAAGCCTGCCGCCTGGCGCACGCGCCCGGGAGGGGGGCCAGGATCTATCTGACGTTCAACATCCTCTTCAAGCCGGCCGAGCTGCACGACGCGCTGCATCACCTCGGCGAGTGCATCGACCGCGGCATCGACGCCGCCATCGTGCAGGACCTCGGCGCCGTGCGGCTCATCAACAAAGTCTACCCGGGCCTGGAAATTCATGGCTCGACCCAGATGACCGTGCACGACGAGCACGGCGCCCGCGTGCTGCGCGAGCTGGGATGTGACCGCGTGGTGCTCGCGCGCGAGAATACTCTGGACGACATCCGCACCATCCGGCGCGCGGTGCCGGAGCTCGGGCTCGAGAGCTTCGTCCACGGCGCGCTCTGCATCGCGTACTCCGGACAGTGCTATATGTCCGGCATGATTTCCGAGCGCAGCGCCAACCGCGGATCCTGCGCCCAGTCGTGCCGCAAGGACTACGTGCTCACCGATACCGCGAGCGGCGAGGAGCTGGACCGCGGCTACCTGATCTCCGCCAAAGACCTCGGCGCGTGGGAGCATCTCGCCGACATCGCCGACGCCGGGATCCATACGCTCAAGGTTGAGGGTCGCAAGAAGAAACCCGAATACGTGGCGACCGTGACGCACGGCTACCGCGAGTTTCTCGACCGGCTTGCCGCGGGCGACTCCCGTCCGCCCACACCCGCCGAAGTCCAGCCCCTGGTGCAGATCTTCTCGCGCGGCTTCACCGGCGGGATGTACGGCGGCCGCGCGGGGCGCGACTACGTGACCCGCACCCAGCCGGACAATCGCGGCGCGGTACTCGGCGTCGTGATCGGTCGAGAAAAGGACGAGCTGATCGTGTCGGTCTCGCAGCCGATCCAGCGCGGCGACGGACTCGGCTTCGAGCATCCCGAAGGCCCGGACAAAGGCAACCGCGGCTTCGGCGTCCGCAGCGTCCGGACGATCGGGGGGGGCCGCGAGCACGGGAAAGTCCGTCAGGCGATCCAGCCGGCGGAGGATATTCCGGCCGGCTGGACCGTGGTGCGCTCCGCCGAAGCCGCGCTACTCGCTCGCGCGCGCGAGAGCTTTGCCGCCGTTCCTGCCACGGGAACGCCCGAGCGCACTCGCATGGATGTCACGGCACTGGGTGCCCCCGGCGAGCCGCTCACGCTCATCTGCCGCACCGGCGCCGATGAGGTGACAGTGAAGAGCACGACCGCACTCGCGCCCGCTACGCGCCACGGGCTCGACGAACGGCGCCTCCGCGATCAGCTCGGCCGCCTCGGCGAGACCTCCTTCACCCTGGGCGAGCTCGATGTTTCCGGCCTCGCGCAGGATCTCTTCGTTCCGGTCAGCGTCCTCAACGATCTGCGGCGGCAGGCCGTGCAGATCCTGAGCGGGCATCTGGAACGGGATAGTCGTCTCCGCCACGAGACCCGCGCTCGCGCGATCGACGACGCGATCGCCAGTGTGGAAACGGACCGTCGCGACGGTCTCGCGCCGAGACTCGTCGCCGAAGTCTGGCGTCTCGAGGATGCGCTGCTCGCGGCAGAAGCAGGTGCCGAGGAGATCTCGCTCGATCTGTTTCTCCGGCATCCGATGCCGCCGGTCGCACGCGTCAAGCAGCTCGCCGCCGAGCTGTCCGAGCGGGGCGTCACGCTGCGACTCCGTACGCCGACCATCGTCCGGCCCGGCGACCGCAAGCACGTGGAGAAGTGGCTGGCCCTTGGCACACCGCTGGTCAGTGGTCACCTCGGCATGGTCGCCGAGCTGGCGGCCAAGGGGGAGGGCCGCGACGTGGTCGCGGATTACGCCGTGAATGTCTTCAACCAGCACAGCGCGGCCGAGGTGTTCCGGCTGGGCGCGCGTCGCATCGTGCTGTCGGTCGAGCTGACCGGCGCTGAGATGGCGCAGGTGGCGAGGCCATGGGAAGGCCGAGGCTTCGAGGTGTTCGTGTACGGTCGCCCCGAGGGAATGACGCTCGAGCACTGCGTGTTGTCGGCGGCGTTCGACCGCGAGGTCGCCACCTGCCGTGACCTCTGCGTGCAGAAACATCCCAATGTCGAGCTTACCGATCCCGCGGGTTACGCCTTCCCGGTGGCCACCGATTATGCCTGCCGCAACCGTCTGCTGCATTCGCGTCCGGTGGACGGCTCCGCGTACCTGCCGGACCTGTGGCGCGCCGGATTTCGCACGTATCGGCTGGTGTTCAACGTTCCGGGCGATCCCGTCGCGCGGGTAACGGCTGCGTATCGCGCATCGCTCGATGCACTGGCCGAGGCCCGAGCGCCCGATCCCGGCGCAGTGCGGGCGGTCACGGGGCGGGAGTATACGCGGGGCCATTTCGCCCGGGCGGTGTAGCTCATGGCGACAGGAGCGCCGACTATGAGAAGACTGATTGCGTCCACATTTACGTCACTGGACGGTGTCATGCAGGCGCCGGGAGGACCGGACGAAGATCCAACCGGAGATTTCCCATTCGGCGGTTGGACCTTCGCGTTCTGGAACGACGACATGGATCTCTCGGCGGCAGGTTTCGACGGCAAAGATCGAGAGCTCGTGCTCGGTCGCAAAACCTACGAAATATTCGCGTCATACTGGCCCAAACAAGCGGACGATAACCCGATTGCGAAGACATTCAACGCGACGAAAAAGCATGTGGCGTCCCGTACGTTGAAGTCATTGCAATGGAACAATTCGTCGGTACTTGGCGGGGATGTCGTTTCTGCCATCACCGCGCTCAAGCGAAAGCCCGGACAGGATCTTCAGATCATTGGCAGCGGCAATCTCATTCAGACGCTACGAGCCGCATCGCTCATCGATGAATACAATACGTGGACCTACCCCGTCGTTCTTGGCCGTGGCAAGCGCCTGTTTGAAAATGGTGCACGGCCAGGTGCACTGCGGCTCGTGGCTTCGAGGGTTGCGAAAACCGGCGTTGTGATGTCCACCTATGTTCCAGCCGGCGATATTCTGCTTGGCACAGTTGGCCAGGCCTAGCACGTACGAGAGATTCTCAAGCCGTTGACAACACTCTAGCCGCGCCTAGGCTACGGGTATGACAACACTGCGGAACTACATCGGGGGCGAGTGGATCGCTCCCGGCGGGGTCGAGTTTCTCGACCTGACCAACCCCGCCACCGGAGAGCCTCTCGGCAAGGTGCCGCTTTCCGGAAACCGCGCGGTCCACGAAGCCGTCGCCGCCGCGCAGGGCGCCTTCGTGAAGTGGCGCCAGGTCCCACCCGTCGTCCGCGCCCGTTACCTGTTCAAGCTGAAGTACCTGATGGAAGAGCACTTCGAAGAGCTCGCCCAGACCGTCACCCGCGAGCACGGCAAGACACTCGACGAGTCCAGGGGGTCGGTGCGCCGCGGCATCGAAAACGTCGAGCACGCGTGCGGAATCCCGGCCCTGATGATGGGCAAGACGCTCGAGGACGTCGCCAGCGGCATCGACTGCGAATACGTCCGCCAGCCGCTCGGCGTGTTCGCCGCAATCACGCCGTTCAACTTCCCCGCCATGGTGCCGTGCTGGTTCTGGCCCTACGCGATCGCTACCGGAAATACTTTCATCCTGAAGCCGAGCGAGCAGGTGCCATTCTCGTCGACGCGCATCGTGGAGCTGGCGATAGAGGCCGGACTCCCGGCAGGCGTGTTGAATCTCGTGCATGGCGGGAAAGAGGCGGTCACTGCGATCCTCCAGCATCCGGGAATCGCCGGGGTGTCGTTCGTGGGATCCTCCCCCGTCGCGAAGTACGTCTATCAGGAAGCCGCCAAGTACGGCAAGCGCGTGCAGGCGCTCGGCGGCGCGAAGAACCACGTGATCGTCATGCCCGACGCGGACATGGACCGCGCCGTCAGCAATATCAGCGAGTCACTGTTCGGCTGCGCGGGCCAGCGCTGTCTCGCGGGCAGTGTCGTCGTGGCCGCGGGCAAAGCCTACGAGCCATTCCGCGACAAACTCCTGGACAACGCCAGGAGTTTGCGGCTCGGCTACGGACTCGACCCCGACGTGACGATGGGTCCCGTGATCTCGGCAAAGCACAAGGAGAAAGTGCTGTCGTATGTCGAGGCGGGTCGCAAAGAAGGCGCGACGATGCTGCTCGACGGTCGCGCGTCCAGGGTGGAGAAGCATCCGCGCGGTCATTTCATCGGCCCGACGGTGTTCGACGGCGTGCAGCCCGACATGACGATCGGCAAGGAGGAGATTTTCGGGCCGGTCGCGTCGGTGACGCACGTCAGCAATCTCGATGAGGGGATCGAGATGGTTCGAGCGTCCGGCTTTGCCAACGCGACCTCGATCTTCACGCAGAGCGGGAAGGCCGCGCGCGAGTTTCGCTACCGCGTCGGCGTCAGCATGATCGGCGTGAACATCGGCGTGGCGGCGCCGATGGCCATGTTCCCGTTTGGCGGCACCAAGGGCTCCTTCTTCGGAGATCTAAAAGCCCACGGCGGCGACGCCATCGAGTTCTATACCGACAAAAAAGTCGTGATCTCGAGGTGGTGATGAGAAACGTCGTGGGTGGCCTCATTCAAATGTCGAACCCGATTAACGACGCCAACGCCTCGGTCGCCACGATCAGCAAGGCGATGGAGGAGAAGCACCTTCCTTATATAGAGGAAGCAGGCAGGAAAGGCGTCCAGATCCTCTGCCTGCAGGAGGTCTTCAACGGCCCCTATTTCTGTCCCAGCCAGGACGCCAAATGGTGCGACCTCGCCGAGCCGATTCCGGGACCGACGATCGAGCGGATGCAGAAGCTCGCCAAGAAGCACGCGATGGTGATGATCGTGCCGATCTACGAGCGCGAGATGGCCGGGGTGTACTACAACACCGCCGCCGTGATCGACGCCGACGGCAGCTACCTCGGCAAGTACCGCAAGAACCACATCCCGCACACGGCCGGCTTCTGGGAAAAGTTCTTCTTCAAGCCCGGCAACCTCGGCTACCCCGTCTTCAAGACCCGCTACGCCACGATCGGCGTCTACATCTGTTATGACCGCCACTTCCCCGAGGGAGCGCGACTGCTCGGCCTGCACGGCGCCGAGATCGTGTTCAATCCTTCGGCGACGGTGAAGGGGCTCTCGCAGTATCTGTGGAAGCTCGAACAGCCGGCCCACGCGGTCGCCAACGGTTACTTCATGGGCTGCATCAATCGCGTCGGCGTCGAAGCGCCGTGGAACGTCGGGCAGTTCTACGGCTCGAGCTACTTCGTCGATCCGCGCGGCAACTTCCTGGCGCAGGGCAGCGAGGACAAGGACGAGCTCGTCGTCGCGGAGATGAACCTCGACATCATCGAGGACGTCCGGCGCACATGGCAGTTCTTCCGCGACCGCCGGCCCGAGACCTACGACGACATGGTGAGGCAGCTTCCATGAACTGCCGTGCGTCGTGCGTGGTGCGTCGTGCGTGGGGTTCCGTGTGCCGCTGCTGATCCGCGGCGGGCGGATCATCACGCCCACCGAAGACTACACCGCCGACATCTACGCCGAGGCTGAGAAGATCTCGCGCATCGAGCCGAGGATCGACGACAAGCTCGTCGCCCCCGGCGCGGACATCATCGATGCGCGTGGGAAGTACGTGTTCCCCGGGTTCATCGATCCGCACGTGCATATCTACCTGCCCTTCATGGGCACATACGCCGCCGATGACTATGAGTCGGCCAGCAAGGCGGCGCTCGCGGGCGGCACGACGACGCTCATCGAGATGATCTGCCCGGGGCCGGCCGACGACCCGATCACCGCGTTCGAGACGTGGAAGTCAAAGGCGGAGGGCCTGGCCGCGGTCGATTACACCTTTCACATGTCGGTCGTGCGGTTCGAGGAGCACATCCGCGCGCAGTTTCGCGAAATCGTCAAGGCAGGCATCGCGTCGTTCAAAGTCTTTCTCGCGTACAAGGGCGCCCTGAACCTCTCGGACGAGCATCTCTTCGCCGCGATGCAGCTCGCGAAGGACCTCGGCGTCATCGTGACGGCGCATTGTGAGAATGCCGACGCGATCGATGCGATGCAGAAGTCGCTGCTCGCCGCGGGAAAGACCGGCCCGGAATGGCATGGCCGCTCGCGGCCGCCGGTGGTGGAGGCCGACGGCGTGCACCATCTCTGCACATTCGCGGAGCTGGTCGGCACGCACGTCTACATCGTGCACACCTCCTGCGCACCGGCCGTGCAGGCGGCGCTCGCCGCGCGGCACCGCGGCGTGAACGTCTGGATCGAGTCGGTGATTCCGCACTTCGTGCTCGACGAGACGTACACGGAGAGGGCCAGTTTCGAGGGATCGAAGTTCGTCATGTCGCCGCCGCTGCGCGCGAAGGCGAATCAAGACGTCCTCTGGAACGGCATAAAGACCCGGCAGATCAGCACGATCGCCACCGACCACGCGCCGTTCCGGTTCGCGGATCAGAAAAAGATGGGGACCGACGCGTTCACCAAAATCCCGAACGGGATCCCGTCGGTGCAGGAGCGCGTGGATCTCGTGCACACCTGCGGCGTCGCCGCCGGGCGGCTCGGCCTCCAGGCCATGGTGGATGCGTGCTCGACCCAGGCCGCCCAACTGTTCGGCCTGTATCCCAGGAAAGGCGCGATCCAGCTCGGCAGCGATGCGGATCTGGTGGTGTACGATCCCACCTATCGCGGCAAATTCTCGCAGGAAGGCAGCCACTCGAAGGTCGATTACAGCGCGTACGAAGGCTGGGAGCAGAAGGGCCGAGCGTCGGTCGTGACGGTCCGCGGCAAGGTGCAGGCGCGGGATGGGGAATTCGTTGGTACGTTGGGTCGCGGTGCGTTCCTGAAGAGAGAGCCGACACACTGAGCGGAGTCGGGAGTCAGGAGCCTGAGCCGCATCCCAAAATCCCGACTCCCGACTCCTGATTCCGAGGGCATTAAATGGATTCCCAAACAGTCCGAGCGAAACACAAAGAGTTCTTATTCCCCTGCGTCGCCAACTATTACGCCGAGCCTGTCGTCATCGCCGAGGCGCACGGGGCGAGCGTCACGGATCTCGACGGCCGCGAATACCTCGACTTCTTCGGCGGGATTCTCACCGCCGGGATCGGCCATTCGCATCCCGAATTCGTGAAGCGCATCCAGGATCAGGTCGCACGGCTCGTGCACACGTCGAGCGTTTATCCGACGGTCGAGCAGACCAAAGTCGCCGAGCGATTGACCAAAATCACGCCCGGCAAGCTGAAGAAGAGTTTCTTCACGACGAGCGGGACCGAAGCGGACGAAACCGCCGTCATGCTGGCGAAGATCTATACGGGGCAGCAGGAGATCATCGTGCTGCGGCACAGCTATGCGGGCCGGAGCCAGGGCGCGATCGCGATCACCGGCCAGCAGCCGTGGCGCGTGCTGCCGACGCAGATCGCCGGCGTCAAGCACGCGCTTTCGCCCTATTGCTATCGCTGCCCGCTGGGGCTCGAGTATCCGGACTGCGGGATCCGCTGCGCGCAGGACATCGAAGATCTGATTCGGACCACGACCAACGGCCGTCCCGCCGCCTTCATGGCCGAGCCGATCCAGGGCGCCGGCGGATTCATCACGCCGCCCAGGGAATACTTCGAGATCGCGGTGGGGATCATTCGGAAGTACGGCGCGGTCTTCATCTGCGACGAAGTGCAGACCGGCTGGGGCCGTACGGGTGACAAATGGTGCGGCATCGAGCACTGGGGCGTGGAGCCCGAGATCATGACGTTCGCCAAGTCGATCGCCAACGGCTTCCCCGTGGGAGCGACGATCGCGACCGAGGAAGTCGCCAATGCGTTTACCGGCTTGTCGCTCTCGACATTCGGCGGCAATCCCATTTCGATGGCGGCCGCCGACGTCACGATGGACGTGATGGAGCGCGAGAATACGCCCAAGCGCTCGGCCGAGCGCGGCAAGCAGCTGCGCGACGCGCTCGAGGAGCTCAAGAAGCGATTCGCATTCATCGGTGATGTCCGTGGCATGGGTCTGATGCAAGGCATTGAATTCGTGGAGGACCGCAAGACCAAGGAGCCGTCGGCCAAGAAGACGACCGCGTTTCTCGAGGCCTGCAAGAAGCAGGGCCTGCTGATCGGCAAGGGCGGCCTCTACGGCAACGTCGTGCGCATCGCGCCATCGCTGCTCATCACCAAGTCGGAAATCGACGACGGCGTGAAGCGCATGGAGCGCGCCCTGGCCGAGCTGCAGTGACGCTGCCCGCGCGGACCGCGCTCGCCAACGAGGATCTGTTGCCGGTCACCCCGGATCGGCGGACCTGGAATTGGTGGCACATCGCGTCGTTGTGGATCGGGATGGCGATCTGCATCCCGACCTACACGCTGGCGTCGGGCCTGATCGACCAGGGATGGACCTGGCAGGCCGCGGTCGGCGCGGTGATCCTCGGCAACTTTGTCGTCCTGATTCCGATCGCGCTGAATTCGCACGCGGGCACGCGCTACGGGATTCCCTTTCCCGTGCTCGCGCGCTCGTCGTTCGGCGTCCTCGGCGCCAACATCCCGGCCCTGTTGCGCGGCTTCGTGGCGTGCGGCTGGTTCGGCATTCAGACGTGGATCGGCGGCTGGGCGATCTACAAGCTGATCGAGGCCATGTGGGGAGGGATCGCGACGCTGCCGCAAGTCCTTCCTGCCTTCGTCGGCTTGAACAGCGGCGAGTTCCTCTGCTTCATGGTGTTCTGGGCGCTGAATGTGTGGATCGTGCTGCGCGGGATGGACTCGATCAAGTTCCTCGAGACCTGGGGGTCGCCATTCCTGCTGGTCGTCGGGGCCGCGCTGCTCGTCTGGGCGATCGTCAGGGTCGGCGGCTTCCGGCCGATGCTGCAGCACACCGGCGGGCAGACACTCGCGAACGGCCGCGGCATCGCCGGCGCGTTTGGGGTGGGACTGACGTCGGCGGTCGCGTTCTGGGGCACGATGGCACTGTCGATTCCCGACTTCTCGCGCTTCGCGCGCTCGCAGCGCGACCAGATCGTGGGACAAGCGGTCGGCCTGCCCGGCACCATGGCGCTGTTCGCGTTCATCGGCGCGGCGGTCACGAATGCGACGGTGATCATCTTCCACCAGCGCATCGCCGACCCCATCGCACTGCTGGCGCGGATCGGCGGACCGCTCATGATCATTCTGTCGATGGTGGGGTTGTCGGTCGCGACGCTGACGACCAACATCGCGGCCAACATCGTCGCCCCTGCGAACGGCTTCTCGAACCTCGCTCCCGACAAGATCACGTTCAAGCAGGGCGCAATGATCACCGCCGTGATCGGAATTGTGATGATGCCCTGGCGGCTCTACAACAACGCCGCGGCCTACATCTTCACCTGGCTGATCGGCTATGGCGCGCTGCTGGGTCCCGTCGCCGGAATCATGATCGCGGACTACTTCGTCGTACGGCGCGGTGAGCTCGTGCTCAACGATCTCTACAAGCGGCACGGCATCTACGAATTCTCGCGCGGCTTCAACTGGATCGCGATTCTCGCGCTCGTCACCGGCGTCCTGCCCAACCTGCCGGGCTTCGTCGCCGCATTGCGCGGCACGCCCGCTACCGGCCTGTTCGGGACGCTCTACAACTGGGCCTGGTTTGTGGGCTTCATACTGTCCGCCGTGATCTACATTGCCGGCATGCGCGTCTCTGTGTGGAGGAGGGAGAGGGGAGAGGTACGCGTCGGTGCCTGACCGAGCTGCGGTACTTTCCGACGACGAGCTGCGGCGCAATTTTGCCGACATCGCGCCGCCGCTCACGAGCGACGCGGCGCTGCTCGAGGCGAATAAGTGTCTCTACTGCCATGACGCGCCCTGCACCATCGCCTGTCCCACCCACATCGACGTCCCGGCATTCATCAAAAAGATCGCCAGCGGCAATCTGCGCGGCTCCGCGCGTGTGATCCTCGATGCCAATCCGTTTGGCCACTCGTGCGCGCGGGCCTGCCCGGTGGAGGTGTTGTGCGAGGGCGCGTGCGTTCTGAACGACCGCGACGAGGAGCCGATCAAGATCGCGCTCCTGCAGCGTCATGCGACGGATTACGTGCTCGAGCGCAAGCTCAAACTCTTTGAGGCCGGCCCCAGCACCGGCAAGCGCGTCGCAATTATCGGCGCCGGACCGGCGGGTCTCGCGTGCGCGCGCGACCTGCGGCGCTGCGGCCATGCGGTGACCGTCTTCGAGGCGAAATCGCAGCCTGGCGGGCTCAATACCTACGGCATCGCCGAGTACAAGCTCAAGGCCGATGTCGCGCTGGCCGAGGTGCAGGACATTCTCGACCTCGGCGTCGAGCTGAAGACCGGCGTGACCGTGACGTCTGTCGAGGACCTGCTCCGCCAGTACGATGCCGTTTTTGTCGGCGTGGGACTGGGACGCACGAAGCGACTCGGTATTCCTGGTGAAGAGCTGCGCGGCGTCATCGATGCGCTCACCTTCATCGAACATCTGAAGACCCATCCGTACCGGGAGACGACGGTCGGACGGCATGTCGTCGTCATCGGCGCGGGCAATACCGCGATCGACGCGGTCACGCAGGCCAAACGCCTCGGCGCCGCGTCCTCGACCATCGTCTATCGCCGCGGCGAGGCCGACATGCCGTGTTATCACTACGAGTACGAGCTCGCGAAGCGCGACGGCTGCGGCTTCCGGTTCAACGCGGCGCCGCAGCGCATCGCGGGCAACGGCGCCGTCGCCGGCCTCGAGATCACAACGGCGACCGGCGCCGAAACCATTCCGTGCGACATGGTGATTGTGGCAATCGGCCAGGACGTGCGAACCGAGCTCGCCCGGCCCAAGGCTCATCCGAAGGTGTTCGAGGGCGGCGATTGTGCGAACGGTGGCGCCGAAATCGTGAATGCGGCGGCGGAGGGTGTCGCGGCTGCGAAACGGATAGACCAAATGCTGACGGTAGATAAAACGACGGTACAGGACGGTAAAGGACGGTAAATGCCTGACCTCACGACAAACTTCGCGGGCATTACGAGCCCGAACCCTTTTTGGCTCGCTTCCGGCCCGCCGACGAACACCTACGGCCAGGTCGCCAAAGCGTTCGACCACGGCTGGGGCGGCGCGGTGTGGAAGACGATCGGCGAGCCCATCATCAATGTCTTCTCGCGCTATGGCTCGGTGGACCTCGGCCAGAACCGGATGATGGGATTCAACAACATCGAGCTGATCAGCGACCGGCCGGTCGCGGAGAATCTGAAAGAGATCGCCGAGGTCAAGCGCAACTATCCGAAACACGCGGTGATCGCTTCGCTGATGGTGGAATCGAAGCGCGAATCATGGCACGCGATGGTGAAGCAGACCGAAGACACGGGCGCCGACGGGATCGAGCTGAACTTCGGCTGCCCGCACGGCATGAGCGAGCGCGGGATGGGAAGTGCGGTCGGCCAGGTGCCCGAGTACACCTGCCAGATCGTCGAATGGGTGAAGGAGGTCGCCACGATCCCGGTGATCGTGAAGCTCACGCCCAACGTCACCGATATCACCTACATCGCGCGCGCGGCGGTCAAGGGCGGCGCCGATGCGCTGTCGCTGATCAACACGATCAACTCGATCGTCGGCGTCGATCTCGCGACGTTCGAGCCTCAGCCGGCAGTGGCGGGCAAGTCGAGTCACGGCGGCTACTGCGGGCCGGCGGTCAAGCCGATCGCGCTGCATTTGGTTTCCGCGGTCGCGGGCGATCCGTCGGTGCAGATTCCGATCTCGGGCATCGGCGGCATCTCCACCTGGCGCGACGCGGCCGAGTTCATTGCGCTGGGCGCGGGGACGCTGCAGGTGTGCACCGCGGTGATGCATTACGGCTTTCGGATCGTGGAGGATCTGATCGACGGCCTCTCGAACTGGATGGACGAGCGCGGCCATCGCGCGCTGAGCGACATTCGGGGGCGAGCGCTGCCGCGCGTCGCCAAGTGGGAGGATCTGGACCTCAACTATCATCTGCTCGCGCACATCGACCAGGACAAGTGCATCAAGTGCGAGCTGTGCTGGACGGCGTGCGAAGATGGAGCGCATCAAGCGATTCGCCGGCTGCCGCGCAACAACGGCGGGCCCGTCGTCGAGATCATCGAGGAAGCGTGCGTCGGGTGCAATCTGTGCGCGGCGGTGTGCCCCGTTCAAGACTGCATCACGATGCGGCAGGTTCCGAACGACTATTCACCGACAAGTTGGAAGGATTACGTCGCGGGGAAAGGCAAGCTTGCGCCGCGGTCGGAACACTTTCACACCGCATCTTGGGTTCCCAGCCGCAAGTAACTAGCTGCAAGAAAAGTGCAAGACGCCAAGTTGCGAGTGGCTACAAGTGCAAGCTACGAGTTTACAGGAATACCCAGTTTTCGGATCAATCCAAAGACGGTCCGGCCGCATTCGTCGCGTACCGCGCTGACCTTTACCACTTCATCTCGAGACAAGTACTCGAGCCCCAAAGCCAGATCGATAATCGCCTCGATCTCGTCGAGCGAAGAGCGAGCGATGTCGAGATGTTTTCGAAACTCCTTCGCTCCGCGCCGGCTCGCGCCCTCTGCGATATTCAGGACTACGCTCGATGCGGCGCGTCGCCATTGATCGGCGAGGCCGCTTCGCTCGGACACCGGCAAACGGTCGATCAACGGTTTGGAAAGAAGCGCGAGCGCCCGCGCGTGCTGCCATGCCTTGAGACTTTTGAAGTGGCTCATAACGAACAATGCCGGGGACATGGCGTCCACCGGCATCAAATCTTTGCACGTCGGGGCCTTTTCTTGCACCTTACACTTCCACTAGCAACCACTTACAACTTGGCGTCTTGTACTTTTCTTGAACCTTGAACCTTGAGACTTAGAGGCGACCAGGCGGCGCAAGTGGTGGCATCGAAACTCCGGTTTCAGGCTCCGGCGTGAAATCTTCTCCGGGATTGATGAAGCGATCCCGCTCGAAATTGTACTGCTTGTCGTACAGCTGCCGGTACCGCCCGTTGGCCTCCAGCAATGCTTCGTGCGTTCCCCGCTCGACGATCTGCCCACCCTCGAGCACGAGAATCTGATCCGCGCTCCGAATCGTGGAGAGGCGGTGCGCGATCACGAACGTCGTGCGCCCGCGCCGCAGCGCGCGCAGCCCGTCCTGAATCTTGGCTTCGCTCTCGGAATCGAGACTGGAGGTGGCTTCGTCGAGCACGAGAATGCGCGGATCGGCGAGAATGGCGCGCGCGATCGAAATACGCTGGCGCTGCCCGCCCGACAGCTTGACCCCGCGCTCGCCCACGACGGTGTCGTACTTGTCGTCGAACTGACCGACGAACTCGTCGCAGTGCGCGATCCGCGCCACGGCTTCGATTTCCGCGCGCGGCGCGTGCGGCTTGGCGAACGCGATGTTCTCGGCGATCGTGCCGTCGAACAAGAAGTTGTCCTGCAGCACCACGCCGAGCTGCGTGCGATAATCGGAGAGGCGGATGGCGTTGAGGTCGCGACCATCCACGAGCACGCGCCCCTGCTCCGGACGGTTGAACGCGAGCACGAGGCTGACCAGCGTGCTCTTGCCCGATCCCGATGAACCGACCAGCGCCGTGGTGGACCCCGCCGGTGCGCGGAACGAGACGTCCTTCAAGACCGGCACGCCGGGCTTGTACGCAAAGGTCACATGATCGAATGCGACATCGCCGCGTACCGTGTCGATCGCCTGGCGATTGGCGTCCTCGGCATCCTCGGTGGTCATGCGGCGCAGCTCGTGAATACGATCGAGACCCGCGAACGCTTCGGTGATCTGCGTGCCGATCGCGGCGATGCCGATGAGCGGCGCCGCGACGAGACCGACGAAAAAGATGTACTGCACGAATTGGCCGAGCGTCATGGCGCCGCCCAGGATCGCGCGGCCGCCGACGACGATCATCAGCACGCCGATAGCCCCGATCACGAGCTGCGCGAATGCGCCGACGCCGGAGACGCCGGTCATCGTCGTCGCGACATTGCGGAACAGCTTGTGCGCGCCGCGCGCAAAAACGAGCCGCTCGCTCCGCTCGGAGCGATACGCCTTCACGATCCGGATGCCGCCGAGCGTCTCCGCCAGCCGGCCGGTGACGTCGGCGTTCAGCTTGCCGCGCTCGCGGAACAGCGGGCGCAGCTTGGCAAAGGCGAACGCCATCCCGCCGCCGAACAGCGCGAGCACGAAGATCGAGAGCGCCGTCAGTTTCCAGTTCAGCCAGAACAACACGCCGAGCGCGATGCCGGCCGTGACGAGGCCGCCGAGCAGCTGCACCAGTCCGGTGCCGACCAGGTTCCGAATGCCCTCGGCGTCGGTCATGATGCGGGAGATCAGGATGCCCGTCTTGGTGGAATCGAAGTAGCCGATTGGCAGCCGCAACACGAATGCCTGAATGGACTTGCGCATGTCGGTGATCGCGCGCTGCGCCGCCACGCCAAGGATCTGGGAGAGCCCGTACGAGGTCACGGCCTGAATCAGCGCCGCGACGCCGACCGCGACGGCGATGACCGGCAACAGCTCAGCCTGCCGCTGCCCGATGACGTGGTCGATGATGTAGCGGGAGGAGCCCGGCAGCACGAGCCCAGCGATGCGGTTGACGAGCATCAGCACGAGCCCAAACGCGAGGCGCCGGCGGTGCTGCCAGATCAGTCCCTGCGCTTCGCGCCAGGCGTTGGAATAGTTTGGTTTGGGTTTCTGCTCGGCCACGGCGAGAAGCTTACCTGGTAACGGCAGGCCGTACCAGGAGTCCGGTCGTGGAGACCCTGATCTCGTAAGTCGCGCCCCCGCCCCCGGCCCCGCTTCCCGATGTCGTTGCGCCGATAAACGTGGCCGACCCGTACTCAGCGTCAACGAACGGTCGCAGCACCCAATAATGGGCGAGATCGTAGGCATTGAATGGTTTATGCTGGGCGAGCGAGTACACCGTGCGCTCACGTTGCTGTTCATCACTGAGCGATTGATAGCGGCCCGCGATCCGGTCGAGCTCATAGGCCGTCTGCAAGCCCAGGAACGTTCCGATGGGCCGCCACTTCAGCACGTGCGCGTCCACATACACGGCATCGCCGGCGAGATCGAACATGTGCAGGCTGCTGTCGGGGAGCGTAACCGTCGCGCGGAAGCGATGCGGCCCTATCGGCTCGGTTTTGATCGTCGCGGCCACTTGCTCGGCCGTGAAGACGCGGTAGCCGCGAACCCCGACCGAAATCGCCGCGCAGAGCATACTCAGCGCGAGCAGCAGCGCTCCGGCCAGGAGTGTGAAGAGCGAGCTCACGCGTTTCTGGTGGCGCCACGCTGATCCGGCGCCATAGAAGAGGAGAACCGCCACGACTGCGAAACCGATCATCACCAATCGCAACAGGCCAGTCATCCCCTACACGTTAGCGTGAGCCGGCCTCTGGCGCGAATTCGTCCTCTTTGCCACCTTCGGGACCATGAAACGTTCGACCGGAGTCACCCTCGCCGTCATCGCCGTCATCATTGCGCTGTTCTTCTATATGTCCACGGCGGGCGCGACCCAGGAATGCAACGTCTGCGTGGAGTTCAACGGCCGGTCCAACTGCGCCGCGGCGGCCGGCAGCACAGCCGCCGAAGCCACGCGCACGGGGCAAGAGACCGCCTGTGGGCCGGTGGTAAAGGGCATGAACGAGACGATTGCCTGCGGGAACGCGGCACCCACGTCGGTGCAGTGCCGTCCCCGAGCGAGATAGGTGCCGGACTATTCCATGCCGCGCGTCGCGATTCCCGCGACGCTCTTACTGGCAGGCGGGGGCAAGCGTGAGGGCGACGTGTACGTGTCGGAGCGCGTCCCGCAGCATGCCGGGCCCGAGACTCCGCTCGACATGTTGAACCGGCCCGATGCGTTTTTCCCGTTTCGATCGCACAAGGACGGCGAAGGCGTTCTCCTCGTGGCGAAAGCCCGCACCGTCTTGCTGACCGTGGCGCGCGCCGACGCCCTGGATAGCGCACGCCTCTCGGCCGCCAAGCAGGCCAGTCTCGAGTTGACCCTGGCCGACGGCTCCACGCTGAGTGGGTGGGCGACACTGGAGCTGCCGGAATATCACTCGCGGCTGCTCGATTATCTCAACGCGTCCGCTGAGCCGTTCTTCGCGCTCACCACTGCCGATGCGGTGCAACTCGTCAATCGCGCGCATGTGCTCTTCGCGCGCCCCGAGGACTGATTCATGCCGTCGCGGCTCGATCCGTTTGTCGAAGTCATGCTGCGCGAGCGCGCCGACCAGCTCTACCTGCTGCCGGACGAGCCCGTCACACTCGTGAAAGACGGCAAACCGCGCAGAGTCTCCAAGCAGCCGCTCACCGATAAGCACATTTACGCCCTGATGGTCGAGGTGGCGCCGCCGGAAGCGGCGGACAAGATCGATCACCAGTCCGAGACCGAATTCGATTACGCCGCCGGGAACGGGCTGGTCCGGGTGCGAATCGTGCCCGAAGGAGGTCGGCTCACGGCGGTCATCTCCGCGATTCGACGCGCTTCGGATGAGCTGCCCGCTCCCGTCGTGGATCAGGCGTCCACTGCCGACGCGGCGGAGGTGACAGCGAAGCGTTCAGCGACGGCGCCGCCGCCTCCCCGGGCGTCGGTGATCGCCGCGGCGCCGATGGTCGACTCGGCCGCCCCCACCGCGTCCTTGCCCGGCGAATTCGCGCACTCCGAGTATCAAGCCGCGGAACAAAAACTCGGCAAGCTGCTCCGCGCCCTGGTCCAGTCGAGCAGCTCCGATCTGCACCTGCGGGTCGGCGAGCCGGCGATGTTTCGGACCCACGGCGAGATCCGGCGGCAATCGGGCTCCGGGCTCAGCGTGAACGATCTCGAGCTCCTGGTGCTCTCGATCATGCCCGAGCGTAATCGCGGCGAATGGAAGGAGTCCGGCGATACCGACTTTGCCTACGAGATCTCCGGCGTCGCGCGCTTCCGCGTCAACGCCGCGCGCGACCGCAAAGGGCCGGTCGCGGTCTTCCGCGTCATCCCGGCCAAGGTCGTGACCGTCGAGGAGATGGGCCTCTCTGAAGAGGTGCAGAAGCTCTGCTATCTCAAGAAGGGCCTGGTGCTGATCACCGGTCCGACCGGGTCGGGCAAGTCCACGACGCTCTGCGCGCTGATCGACCTCATCAATCGCACGCGCACCGATCACATCATCACGATCGAAGATCCGATCGAATTCGTGCACGAAAACAAGAAGTGCCTGATCACGCAGCGCCAGGTCCATATGCACACCGAGAGCTTCAAGTCGGCGCTGCGCGCGGCGCTCCGTGAGGACCCCGATATCGTGCTGGTCGGTGAGATGCGCGATCTCGAGACGATTGCGATCGCGATCGAGACGGCGGAGACCGGCCATCTGGTCTTCGGCACGCTGCACACGACGAACGCGGCTTCCACGGTCGATCGCATGATCGACCAGTTCCCCGCCGACCGGCAGGCGCAGATTCGCGTGATGCTGTCGGAGTCGCTCAAGGGCGTGATCTCGCAGACGCTGTGCAAGAAGATCGGGGGCGGCCGCGTCGCCGCGCGCGAAATCCTGCTGACCACGCCGGCGATTTCGAACCTCATCCGCGAGGGTAAGGCGTTCCAGATCCCGTCGATCATTCAGACCAGCAAGAAACTCGGCATGCTGACACTGAACGACGCCCTGCTCGAGCTCGTCGAGAAAAAGGCGATCGAGCCCGACGAGGCCTACCTGCGCTCCGTCGAAAAGGCGGGCCTCAGCGCCAGTCTCAAGGCGAAAGGATTCAAGGTCGCACTCACGCCGGAGGCTTAGTTTCTTCGGACGGTCATGTCGGGTGTAGCACAATGATGCGCGTATGGCGAGGTGAACCCTACCCCCTGGGCGCCACGTGGGACGGCCAGGGGGTGAATTTTGCGCTGTTCTCAGAACACGGGACCGGCGTCCAGCTCTGTCTGTTCGACGCCGCCGACCAGGCCGACCAATCGCAGCTCATCGCACTCACGGAGCGCACGAATCAGGTCTGGCACTGCTACCTCCCGGACGCGCGTCCCGGACAGCTCTACGGGTACCGCGTCCTCGGACCGTACGAGCCGGATAAGGGACTCCGCTTTAATCCCGCCAAGCTGGTCCTAGATGCGTACGCCAAAGCCATCACCGGTCCGGTGCGCTGGGACGATACCGTCTACGGCTACACCATCGGCGGCCCGGATGAGGACCGCTCGCGCGATGACCGGAACTCCGCGCATGCGATGCCCAAGTGCGTCGTGATCGATTCCGCCTTTGACTGGGGTGACGACCATCCGCCGAAAATTCCGTGGAACCGGACCGTGATCTATGAATGCCACGTGAAAGGGATGACGAAGTGCCATCCCGAGGTCCGGGATCGCCTGCGTGGCACCTATCTAGGCCTGTGCACAACGCCGATCATCGAACATCTCCGCGCGCTCGGCGTCACGAGCGTCGAGCTGTTGCCGATCCATCACTGTGTCACCGCCCGACACCTCGTGGAGCGCGGGCTGGCGAACTACTGGGGCTACGACTCGATCGGCTTCCTCGCGCCCGATTCACGCTTCGCGCTCGAGGATCAAGTCGGCGAATTCAAGCAGATGGTGCGGGCCTTCCATGCCGCGGGACTGGAGGTGATCCTCGACGTCGTTTACAACCACACGCCGGAAGGCAATCACCTCGGCCCGACGCTCGCATTCAAGGGCATCGACAACCCTGCCTACTACCACCTCGTGCCCGACGAGCAACGCCACTACATGGACTTCACCGCGACCGGCAACAGCTTGAACATGGGGCACCCCAACACGCTGCAGCTCGTCATGGATTCGCTGCGCTACTGGGTCAACGACATGCACGTCGACGGCTTCCGATTCGACCTGGCGCCGGTGCTCGCGCGCGAGCTGTGGGAGGTCGACCGGCTGAGCGCATTTTTCGACGTGATCCACCAGGATCCGGTGCTGTCGCAGGTGAAGCTCATCGCCGAGCCGTGGGACGTCGGCCCGGGAGGATATCAGGTCGGAAAGTTTCCAGTCGGGTGGGCGGAGTGGAACGGCAAATACCGGGATACCATGCGGCGGTTCTGGAAAGGGGACGAAGGCCAGATCGCGGATCTCGCGAGCCGGCTGTCGGGCTCGGCCGACATTTACCAATGGACGCAGCGCGCGGCGTACGCGAGCGTCAATTTCATGACGTGCCACGACGGCTTCCCGTTGCACGACCTGGTGAGTTACGAGGAAAAGCACAACGAAGCAAACGGCGAGAACAATCAGGATGGCTCGAACGACAATCTCAGCCGCAACTGGGGCGTCGAGGGACCGACCGAGGACGGCACGATCCTGGACGCGCGCTATCGCGCGATGCGCAACTTCATCGCGACGCTCGCGCTGTCACAGGGCATTCCCATGATCTCGCACGGCGACGAGATCGCGCGCTCCCAGCGGGGCAACAACAACAGCTACTGCCAGGACAATGAAATCACCTGGGTCGACTGGACCCTGGACGACCGGCGGCGCGCGCTGCTCGAGTTCACCCGCATGGCGTTCAAGGTGCGCGCCGAAAACCCGGTGCTTCGACGCCGGACGTTCTTTCGGGGACAGATCGTCGAGCACGCCGACGTGAAGGACCTGACGTGGCTGCGCGCTGATGGCGCGGAGATGGCGCAGGAAGACTGGCACAACGCGGACGCGCACGCGCTGGGCATGATGATCAACGGCGACGCGACAGACGAAACGGACGAGAAAGAGCAGCCCATCAAGGGCGACACCATGCTCCTGCTCGTCAATGCGAGCGAGGCGGACGTCGACTTCACAATGCCCGCCGGCAAGTGGGCCACGGTCATCGACACCGACGGCCGGCCCGACCCTGCCGGCGAGCACTACACGCTGACGCCCTTCTCGCTCGTACTGCTGCGACTCACACCTTGATCGTCTTCGACGCCTCGTCCCACGTCACCGCGGCGCGCCGGAAGTAGGCCTCGTTCGCCATGTGACAGGCGAGCGCCGCGTTGCGGCCGAACACGACGTCTTCGACCACCGGTTTCCGCGTCCGCACGGCTTCGAAGAAAGTCCACAGGTGCGGCCGCGTGTCGTCGAAGTCGGGCGTCGTGAACGTCACGCTCTCTTCGAGCTGCGGCGCCTGTCCGGGCTGCAGATCATGTTCCTTGTGCCACTGCTGTTCGTATGCGGCACGCATCGCGCCCGGATAGCTGCCCGTGTAATAGCACGGATACTGATCCTTGCCGCTCTGCGGCGAGAAGGTGAGCGTGTTGCCGGCCACGGTGAGCACGCCCTTGGAGCCCTGAATGCGGTATTGCTCCGGCATCTCCGTGCCGAGGTTCAGCCGCATGTAGACGGGCAGATCACCGCTGTAGTAGTAGACGGTGGCGTGCACGTCGGGCATGTTGCGGCCGTCCTTCCAGCGCCGGATCCCGCCGACCGACATCGCCAGTTTCGGCGCCTCGTTCATGCCGAGCATGAACTGCATGCCGCTGATCAAGTGAACGAGCAGGTCGCCCGCGACGCCGGTGCCGTATTCCTTCCAGGAGCGCCACCGCGCGAAGATGTTGGGATCGAGCGGACGCTTCGGCACGTCGTTCTGCCAGGTGTCCCAGTCCAGCGTCTTCAGGGAAAGATCCGGAGGCGGCGGATACTCCCACGCGCCGCACGGATCGTTGCGCCCGAGCCAGCCCTCGACCAGCGTCAGGTCGCCGAGCATACCCTGCGCGATCATGTCTTTCGCCTTGGCGCAGATCTGCGAGCTCACGCGCTGCGAGCCGACCTGGAGGATCTTGCCGCTCTTCTTCACGGCATCGACCATCGCCTCGCCGTCGGCCGGCGTGTGCGACATCGGTTTCTCGATGTAGATGTCCTTCCCTGCGCTCACCGCCTCGACCACCATGCGCTTGTGCCAGTGGTCGGGCACCGCCGCGACGATGCAGTCAATGGTTTTGTCGTCGAGCAGGCGCCGATACTCCCGCGTGGTCGGCAGGTTCGCGCCGGCGATCTCCTTGGCCAGTGTGTGGCGGCCGTCGTAGAGATCGGCGGCGGCGGCGCAAGTGATTCCCGGCAGCGAAATCGACGTGCCGAGCAAGCCATTGCCCTGCATCCCGACACCGATCATGCCGAACCGCACCGTGTCACTGGGGGCGACTCGGCGGAATGTGAGCGGGTGTGCCGCAAGCGAGGCACCCGCGATCGTGCTGACCTCCAGAAACTCGCGACGGGACAACGTGGGCTTCTTCATGGGAGGCGCTCCCTGGATTCGAGGGTAGGCGCCTATAATGACCCGCGCCCGATAGGGTGTCGAGGAGCTACTCCCTCCAGAGGAGCTAATCCTTCAGTTCGAGGCCCGTCCGAACTAAGGTGTGATTGTCGGGTACGCCATAGATCCCAAGTTCTGAAAGCCGCCTTACCTAGCGCTATCGCTGTTGCAGCCGTACCACAGGAGATGCGATGACGTCGACCCAACGCCCGCTCCACGGCACCGCGCGCGACGCCGCGGAGCATTTCGATCCGGCCGGCTTCCAGCGCCAGCTGCTGGCCGCATTGCTCGAGTTCCGCGACGGCAACTTCGCCGCGCGACTGCCCGCCGGGCTCTCCGGTCTGGACGGCAAGCTCGCCGAGACCTTCAACGACATCGCATCGAACGCCGACCGGCGCGCGCGGGAAGTGGCGCGCGTCACCCGGATGGTCGGCAAGGAAGGGCTGCTGAGAGAGCGGCTGAACCTGTCCGGAATGGTCGGGAGCCACGCCGAGGAGGTCAGTCACGTCAACACGCTGATCGACGATCTCGTCTGGCCGACGAAAGAAGTGACGCGGGCAGTGGGCGCCGTTGCAAAAGGCGACCTCACCCAGGCGATGAGTCTCGACGTGAACGGGCGGCCGCTCGAAGGCGAGTTCCTGCAGTCGGCCAAGCTCGTCAACACCATGATCGACCAGCTGTCGGTGTTCACGGCCGAAGTGACGCGCGTGGCCCGCGAAGTGGGCACCGAGGGCAAGCTGGGCGGCCAGGCGAAAGTCAAAGGCGTCTCGGGCGTGTGGAAAGACCTGACCGAGTCCGTCAACCAGATGGCCGGCAACCTCACCGCGCAGGTCCGCAACATCGCCGACGTGACCGTTTCGGTCGCGAGCGGCGACCTCTCGAAGAAGATCACCGTGGACGTCCGCGGCGAAATCCTCCAGCTGAAAGAAGCCATCAACACGATGGTGGACCAGCTGCGGTCGTTCGCCGCCGAAGTGACGCGCGTGGCGCGCGAAGTCGGCACCGACGGCAAGCTCGGCGGCCAGGCGGTCGTGCCCGGCGCCGCCGGCACGTGGAAGGACCTGACCGACTCGGTGAACGCGATGGCGTCGAACCTCACGGCGCAGGTCCGTAATATCGCGGCGGTGACGACGGCCGTGGCGCGCGGCGACTTGTCGCGCAAGATCACCGTCGACGTGAAGGGCGAGATTCTCGAGCTGAAGGACACGATCAACACGATGGTGGACCAGCTCAACGCCTTCGCGTCCGAGGTGAGCCGCGTGGCCCGCGAAGTCGGTACGGAAGGCAAGCTCGGCGGTCAGGCCGAAGTGCCGGGTGTCGCCGGCACGTGGAAGGCGCTCACCGACAACGTGAACTCGATGGCCTCGAACCTCACCGCGCAGGTCCGCAACATCGCCGAAGTGACGACGGCCGTCGCGAAGGGTGACCTGTCGCGCAAGATCACGGTGGACGTGCAGGGCGAGATTCTCGAGCTGAAGAACACGATCAACACGATGGTGGACCAGCTCAACGCGTTCGCGTCCGAAGTGACGCGCGTGGCGCGCGAAGTGGGCACCGAAGGCAAGCTCGGCGGCCAGGCCGAAGTGCCCGGCGTCGCCGGGACGTGGAAAGCGCTGACCGACAACGTGAACTCGATGGCGTCGAACCTCACCGGTCAGGTCCGCAACATCGCGGACATCGCGACCGCCATCGCGCGCGGCGACCTGTCGCGCAAGATCACCGTCGACGTGAAAGGCGAGATCCTCCAGCTCAAGAACACGATCAACACGATGGTAGACCAGCTGAACGCGTTCGCCGCGGAAGTGACGCGCGTGGCGCGCGAGGTGGGCACCGACGGCAAGCTCGGCGGCCAGGGCGACGTGCCGGGCGTCGCGGGGACGTGGAAAGACCTCACCGACTCGGTGAACGTCATGGCCGCGAACCTCACGAACCAGGTGCGCGGCATCGTGCGCGTGGTGACCGCGGTCGCGACGGGAGATCTGCAGCAGAAGCTCACCGTGGAGGCGAAGGGCGAAATCGCGGCGCTCGCCGAAACGATCAACAGCATGACCGACACCCTGGCGACTTTCGCGGAACAGGTGACCAACGTCGCGCGCGAGGTGGGCGTCGAAGGACGGCTCGGCGGACAGGCCAACGTGCCGGGCGCCGCCGGCACCTGGAAGGATCTCACCGGAAACGTGAACCTGCTCGCGGCGAATCTCACGACGCAGGTGCGCGCCATTGCGGAGGTCGCGACGGCGGTGACGCAGGGTGACCTGTCGCGCTCGATTCAGGTCGACACGCGCGGCGAGGTGTCGGACCTGAAGGACAACATCAACACGATGATCCGCAACCTGCGCGCGACGACGGAGTCGAACCAGGAGCAGGACTGGCTCAAGACGAACCTGGCCAAGTTCACACGCATGCTGCAGGGCCAGCGCGACCTGGTCACCGTCGGCAAGACGCTGCTGTCGGAGCTCGTGCCGCTGGTCAAGGCGCAGCAGGGCGCGATCTATCAGATGCGCCTGGGCGAATCGGATACGAGCAAGGTCGAGCTGGTTCCGCTCGCGACGTACGCGCGCGCGAGCAAGCAGCGACCCATTTCGCTCGGCGAAGGGCTCGTGGGCCAGTGCGCGATCGAGCAGCAGCGCATCGTGCTGCACGACGTGCCGAAGACCTACGCCAAGATCGGGTCCGGACTCGGCAACGCGCTGCCGACGAGTATCGTCGTGCTGCCGGTGCTGTTCGAAGGCGAGACCAAGGCCGTCATCGAGCTGGCGTCGCTCTATCCCTTCACGCCGACGCACCTGAGCTTCCTCGAGCAGCTCACGCAGTCGATCGGCGTCGTCCTCAACACGATCGAAGCCACGATGCGGACGGAGAGCCTGCTGGTGCAGTCGCAGCAGCTCACCACGGAGCTGCAGACGCGCCAGACGGAGCTGCAGAACACCAACGAGGAGCTGGCCACCAAGGCGAAGCAGCTCGCGGAGCAGAACGCCGAAGTGGAGCGCAAGAACCAGGAGGTCGAACAGGCGCGGCGGGCGCTGGAAGAGAAAGCCGCCGAGCTCGCGCTCACGTCGAAGTACAAATCCGAGTTCCTCGCGAACATGTCGCACGAGCTCCGGACGCCGCTGAACGCGATCCTGCTGCTGGGCCAGCAGCTCGCCGACAACCCCGGCGGCTCACTGACCTCGAAGCAGGTCGAGTTCGCGCGCAACATTCACTCGGCCGGCACGGATCTGCTGACGCTGATCACCGACATTCTCGATCTCTCCAAGATCGAGTCGGGCACCGTGACGGTCGAAATCGATGAGGTTCCGTTCGCATCGATCCGCGACAGCGTGCAGCGCACGTTCCATCACGTGGCCGAGTCGAAGGGTGTGCTGCTGAAGCTGGAGATGGACGAGGACCTGCCCGCAACCTTCAGCACCGACGCCAAGCGGCTGCAGCAGATCCTCAAGAACCTGCTGTCGAATGCGTTCAAGTTCACCGAGCGCGGCGAGGTCTCGATGACCGTGCACCGCGCAGCCGAAGGCTGGTCGCCCGGGCATCCCGTGCTGAGCACCGCCCAGCCCGGAAGCGTCGTGGCGTTTGCGGTGACCGACACCGGAATCGGCATTGCCGCGGACAAGCAGAAGCTCATCTTCGAGGCGTTCCACCAGGCCGACGCGGGCACGAGCCGCAAGTACGGCGGCACCGGGCTCGGCCTCGCGATCAGCCGCGAGCTCGCCAGCCTGCTCGGTGGCGATATCCGGCTGACCAGCTCGCCGGGACAGGGCAGCACGTTCACCCTGTACTTGCCGCTCGACTACGCCGGCCCTTCGCGTGTCCCCACGCCGTCGCGCGATCCGGCGACCAGCGGACCATTCCTGGCGACCCCGATATTGAGCGCGACGCGGTCAGACGAGGTCGTGCCGGACGATCGCGACGCGATCACGCCGGGCAGCGACGAGAACATCCTGTTGATTGTGGACGACGATCCGCACTACGCGCGGGTGTTGTTGGGACTCGCGCGCGACAAAGGCTTCAAGGGCATCGTCGCGAACCGCGGCCACCTGGCGCTGGCGCTGGCGCGCGAATATCAGCCCACGGCCATCACCCTCGACCTCTTCCTGCCGGATACGCTCGGCTGGTCGGTGTTGAGCAACCTCAAGCTCGACCCGGCGACCCGGCACATCCCCGTGCAGATGATCTCGGTCGTGGAAGATCGCCAGCACGGCCTGTCGCACGGCGCTTTCTCCTATCTCGTGAAGCCCGCGACGACGACCGACCTCGAGAACGCGCTCGAGCGGCTGAAGACGTACGCCAAGCCGCACACCAAGCGCCTGCTCGTGGTGGAGGACAACGAGATCGAGCGTCAGGGAATCGTCGAGCTGCTGGCGCATGACGATATCGAGATCACGGCCGTGCCCACCGGCGGCGAGGCGCTGCACATGCTGTTCGAGTCGTCGTTCGACTGCTGCGTCGTGGATCTGCGGCTGCCCGACATGAGCGGCCTCGACCTGCTGGAGCGCGTGCAGACCGACCAACGGTTGCGCGACGTCCCCATCGTCGTGTTCACCGGCAAGGCGCTGACGACGAAAGAGGAAGAGCGCCTCAAAACGCTGTCCACGAGCGTGGTGCTCAAGGATGTACAGTCGCCCGAGCGGTTGTTCGACGAGACCGCGCTGTTCCTGCATCGCGTGATCAAGGAGCTGCCGCCGGAGAAGCAGCAGCTGCTCGATCGCCTGTATGGGTCCACCGAGCTGCTGCGCGGCGAGCGCGTGCTGGTCGTAGACGATGACGCACGCAACATCTTCGCGCTCACGACGCTGCTCGAAAACGAGGGCATCGAGGTGACCAGCGCAACGACGGGACGCCACGCCATCGAGCTGATCGAGCAGACGCCCGGGATCAGCGCGGTGCTGATGGATATCATGATGCCCGACATGGACGGCTACACGACGATCCGCGAGATTCGTCTGGATCGGCGGTTTCGCAGCCTGCCGATCATCGCGCTGACCGCGAAGGCCATGAAGGGTGACCGCGAGCGCTGCCTGCACGCGGGCGCGTCGGACTACATCGCCAAACCTGTGGATGCGCATCAGCTGCTCTCGCTGCTCCGCGTCTGGTTGCACCGATGAAGATGAGCCAGACGCCGTCACATCCGGCCACGTCCGATCGCGGTCCCGGCATCCCGCCGCTTCTTCCGGGCAGCGACGAGGCCGTCCCCATTCTGCTCGTGGACGATCAGCCGGCGAACCTCGATGCGCTCGAGGCGACGCTCGCGAGCACGGGCTGCCGGTTCGTGCTGGCGCGCACCGCGGACGAGGCGCTGCTCGCACTCCTCGACCAGGATTTCGCCGCGATCGTGCTCGATGTCATGATGCCCGGCATGAGCGGCTTCGACCTGGCGACGATGATCAAGCGTCGGGAGCGCACGCGTCAGGTGCCGATTCTGTTCCTGACGGCGCGCATGCTGGACAAGCAGGACGAGCTGCGCGGCTACAGCGTCGGCGCGGTGGATTATCTCACCAAGCCGCTCGATCCGCAGATTCTCCGCTCCAAAGTCGCCGTGTTCGTCGAGCTGTATCGCAAACGGCGCGCGTTATCGCGCATGAATCTCGAGCTGCAGCGCCAGATTGCCGAGCGGCAGCGCATGGCCGAAGCGTTGAAGCGCGGCAACGACGAGCTCGAGCAGCGGGTGAGCGAGCGCACGGTGGCACTGGCGGAGTCGGCGCGGCGCAAGGACGAGTTCCTCGCGATGCTCGCCCACGAGCTCCGCAACCCCTTGTCCGCGCTCCGGACCGCCAGCGAAGCGTTGCGCCTCAAGGGGGGCGACAATGCCGACCTGCAATCGCTGAGCGGGGTGTTCGCGCGGCAGATTCGGCAACTGACCCGTCTGACCAGCGATTTGCTGGATGTCAGCCGCATTACGCGCGACAAGCTGACGCTCCAGCGGACACGCGTCGCGATCCGTGATATCGTCGAGAGCGCGCTGGAGACCGTTCGGCCGCTCGTCGAGAAGCGCGACCAGACGGTGAACGTGCTGCTCCCCGCCGAGCCGGTCTACGTAGACGGCGATCCGGCGCGGCTGGCGCAGGTGCTCGGGAACCTCCTCGACAACGCCTCCCGCTACTCAGCGGAGGGCGCGCGCATCGACCTCTCGGCCGTGGTTTCGGGACCGCACGTGTTGATCAAAGTGATCGACAAGGGCGCGGGCATCGAGCGGGAGCTGCTCGGACGCATCTTCGAGCTGTTCGTGCAAGGGCGAGAGGTCTCACACACCGGTCATGGCGGCCTCGGCATCGGTTTGCCGCTGGCGCGGCGACTGACCGAGATGCACGGCGGTACGCTCAGCGCCTTCAGCGCCGGCCCAGGCCGCGGTGCCGAGTTCGTCATCCAGCTCAACACCGTGGGCCCGGCCGGAGAGCATGGGAAGACGGGCATCGCCGCGGAGACCAAGCCGGCGCCGGTCCCCATCCCCAGCCAGCGTGTGCTGATTATCGAGGACAACCGCGACACCGCCTCGATGATGGACCTCATGCTGCAGGAGTGGGGTCAGGAAACGCGGGTCGCGCACGACGGAAACGCGGCGCTCCAGATCGCCGAGGACTTCCGGCCACAGGTGGTGCTGTTGGACCTGGGTCTGCCGACGCTGCACGGCTACGAGGTGGCGCGGCGGCTCCGGCAGCAGTCATGGGCGCAGAAGACATTCCTCGTCGCGATCACCGGGTGGGGCCGCGAGCATGACCGGCAATCAGAGGCAGCGGGAATCGACGTGCGGCTCCTGAAGCCTGTCGATCCCGACCAGCTCCGGGCGGTGCTGGCGAACCGCGCCTAGTCGCGCGCGGGATAGGTCCCGAGGACGCGGATACTGGACGTGAAGGGCCGCAGCGCTTCGAGCGCCTCCACGAGTCCGTTGCCGCCATCGACGACATCGAGGTAGAAGAGGTACTGCCACGGGCGCCCCGGGAGCGGCCGGGATTCGATCTTGGTCAGGTTCAATCCGCGGTCGGCGAAGACGCCCAGCGCCCGATACAGCGAGCCGGGCGTATTGCCAAGCGACACGATCAGCGACGTCTTGTTGGGCCGCGCCGGCTCGCGCCCCGCGGGTTCGCGCGCGACCACGAGAAAGCGCGTGTAATTCTCGGCGTGATCCTCCAGCCCCTCGACGACGACATCGGCGCCGTACAGATCCGCCGCGAGCTTCGACGCGATGGCCGCGTCGGCCGCGACATTCCCGGACATGACATCGCGCACGCTGCCGGCCGTGTCGTACGCCGGCACTGCCTCGACGCCCGGATGGGCCAGGAAGAACTGGCGGCACTGCGCCAGCGCGACCGGGTGTGAGGCAACGCGCCGGATCTCAGCCAGGGTGGTGCGCGGCGGAGCGATCAGGCAGTGGCGAATGCGCAGCGCGGTCTCGGAGACGACGTGCAGGACGTGGGCGCTGAGCAAGTCGTAGTTCTCGTGGACCGAGCCCGCGAGCGTGTTCTCGATCGGCACCATGCCGCGCGTGGCCCTTCCCGTTTCGACCGCCCGAAACAGCTCCACGAACGTGGGACAGGTGACGAGCTCGAGGGTGG
>WNEN01000042.1_pt1 | contig 40921 bp, 30 predicted proteins | sample 5399951 | NCBI WGS metagenome assembly WNEN01 (sample SAMN13153327, study PRJNA577476) | soil metagenome | isolation source: 20 cm grassland meadow soil 5 days after 1st rain plot 2 | place: USA:California | collected 2015-09-21
AATCGAGGGCGGCGAGAAAGGCGGCGGCGGAGGGCGGCGAGGGACGGCGCAGGGGCGGCGGCGGCGACTGGGTGGAAGTCAAGAAGAAGGGTACGCAGAAATGGATCGGCTATGAGGCGACGAAAGCTGAGACCGAGCCGCTCGCGTTTCGCCAGACCGGTGATCAGCTCGAGATCATCCTCGAGGAAAACCCCTTTTATGCCGAATCCGGCGGTCAAGTCAGCGATACCGGCGTCGTGCAGGGCGACGGGTGGGAGCTGACGGTCGAAGGGGTCGAGAAGATCGACGGCAAGAACGCGGTCGTGGGAACGTTCGGCGAAACATTCGAGCCGACCGCCGCCCGGGCGCAGGTCAACGAAGCGCGGCGTCGCAACATCGAGCGCAATCACACCGCGACGCATCTCGTGCATGCCGCGCTCCGCAAAATCCTCGGCACCCATGTCCATCAGGCGGGATCGGTGGTTGCCCCCGAACGCTTGCGGTTCGACTTCAGCCATCACGGTCCAATCAAGGGTGAACAACTCGCGGCGATCGAAGCCGAAGTGAATGCGCACGTGTGGGAGAATCTGCCGATCGAGACACGGCAGATGGCCTACAAGGATGCCGTCGCCGCCGGCGCGATGGCGTTGTTCGGCGAGAAATACGGCGATGTCGTCCGTGTCGTCGACGTGCGAGGCGTCTCGCTCGAGCTGTGCGGTGGCACGCATGTGGGCGCGACCGGGCAGATCGCGGTCTTTCGCTTCACCCACGAGACCGGGGCGGCGGCCGGCGTGCGCCGCATCGAAGCGCTGACCGGGCCCGCGGCGTACCGCTACGCGCTCGACCTCCAGACTCGGTTGTCCGAGGCGGCCGGGCTCCTCAAGACCCAGCCGGAGCATCTCGCAAAGCGAATCGAGACGATGCTCGAGGAAAACAAGAAGCTCGAGCGCCGAGTCGCGGAGCTATTAAAGGAAGGGGCGGGGAGCGGGGAGCACGGAGCTGTTGAACGAATCGGCGATGTCGAGCTGCATGTCAGCGAATCCCGACTCGAAGACCGCGGTCAAATCGCCGCCCTCATGGACGGCTTCCGGGCCAAGCATAAGGGCGCTATTTCCGTGCTGTTCACCACCGGCGATCGGGCGGGCATCCACGTCGCCGTGACGGACGACCTGGTAACGAAGGGCGTCAAGGCAGGCGACATCGCGAACGCGATCGCGGCCACGACGGGCGGCAAGGGTGGCGGACGCCCGCATTTCGCCTCCGCGGGCGTGGGCGACGTCAGCAAACTCGGCGAGGCGCGGGCGCGCACCGCGGCGATCGTGCGCGAATTCGCTCGTTGACCCGCGCGGAAGTGCTGAGCTGGCTTGACGCGCGCCGTCCCGCGCCGCCCGCAGCTTTGCGCGAGCGGCTGCGCGATGCGGTGCACGATACGCCCCTAGATCTGGCCGCCCACCTCGCCCAGCTTGGACATGAGCTGCTCGCGAGCGTCGCGGCGCGCCCGTCCGGAGGTCGCGAGCTCGCGATGGATCTGTTGGCCGCGGACGCGTTTGCGACATACGCCTTCGAAGCCCAGGCGGAGGAAGGATCGATACATGAGACTTGAAGGTCAGGGTTTGCTCGTGCTCGTGGATCCCGTCCGCACCAGTGGCGCCGAAGCGGCGCGCATCGGCAAGGCCGCGAAGGCCGCCGGCGTGCGCGGGCTCCTGATCGGCTCATCCTTCGATGGCGCGGCGCAGACACACGACGTGGCGCGCGCGCTGCGGGAAAATGCGCCCGGCATTCCGGTCGCCCTGTTTCCCGGCTCGGCGATGCAGCTCACCGACCAGGTGGATCTTGTCTTGTTTCTGTCGCTCGTCTCCGGCCGCAACGCCCAGTACCTGATCGAGGAGCACGTCCGGGCCGTCCCCTATCTCCAGCAGCATCCCGTCCCGACGCTGTCGACGGCGTACATCCTCATCGACGGAGGGCGCGTGACCAGCGTGGAGTCGGTCAGCCAGACGCGCCCGTTGCCGGCGGACAAACCCGAGCTGGCCGCCGCGCACGCCACGGCCGCGACGTTGATCGGCATGCAGGCGATCTATCTCGATGCGGGCAGCGGCGCGGACCGTCCCGTCTCCGTCGATGTGATTCGCGCGTGCCGTGTCGCCGTGGCCCAGCGACCGCTGTTCGTGGGAGGCGGCATCCGCACACCGGCACAGGCGCGGGCGGCGCGGAAGGCCGGGGCGGATTTCGTCGTCATCGGGACCGTCGTCGAAGAGGGCCCGCAGGGCGAGCTGGGGAAACGCGGCGGCCTGGGCGGGCTGGAGGCGTTTGTCGAGGCCGCCCGTTGACCGGACCGGGGGCAGACGCCGCGAGAATCCGCGACGGTCTGAACGACCTGGCGGCACTCGCCGGCCGGGTCGCCGCGGAGCAGGCGGAGCAAATCGTGGCGATCGCCGATCGCTACGAGCGGACCCTTCGCGGCGGCGGCACGCTGTTCTTCGCCGGCAACGGCGGCAGCGCCGCCGATGCCCAGCATATCGCCACGGAATACGTCGTTCGCTATCAGAGCAATCGCCCCGCCATGCGCGCGGTGGCGCTCACGACGGATACGTCCCTCCTCACCGCCTGTGCCAACGACATGGGATTCGACGAAGTGTTCGCGCGGCAAGTCGAAGCCCTCGCCGAGCCTGGTGACACCGTCGTGCTGCATTCGACATCGGGCGAGAGTCCGAACGTCATCCGGGCCGCGCAGGCGGCGAAGGCCCGCGGCGTCGGCGTCGTCGCGTTCCTGGGCAAAGGCGGCGGCCAAGTCAAGGATCTCGCCGACGCGACGCTGATCATTCCGGCGACCGACGCCGCCCGCATTCAAGAGCTGCATCTGGCCATCGAGCACGTCATTTGCGATCTCGTCGAGAACCGGTTGAAAGGATGATCGTGCGCCGTGCGTCGTGCGTGGTGTTGCCGTGATAGACCTCACGGGGAAACGCGCGTTCGTGACCGGCGGCGGACGCGGCATCGGGCGCGCGACGGCGCTGCTGCTGTCGCGCGCGGGTGCCAAGGTTGCGGTCGGCTATCGCAGCCGGAAACCTCCAGTCGAGGCGCATATCACGGCTGCGGTGCGCGGCGACCTGGGCACCACGGCGGGCGCGAACAGGGCTGTCGGAGAGGCACTGCGCGCCCTTGGCGGCGACCTCGACATCCTCGTGATCAATCACGGGGTCTGGCCTTCCGATGACGTGCCGGTTGCGAAGATGACCGACGAGCAGTGGGAATCCACGCGCCGCGCGAACCTGGATGCCGTCATCTACGTGTGTCGGGCGGCGATCCCGCACATCACCGAAGGCGGCACCATCGTGCTCGTGGGCTCGACCGCCGGGCAGCGCGGGGAAGCCTTCCACACCGACTATGCCGCGACGAAGGGTGCCGTGATTGCGATGACCAAGTCGCTGGCCGTCGAGCTCGCACCCAGGATCACGGTGAACTGCGTGGCGCCAGGCTGGGTCGATACGGAGATGTCGGCAAAGCCGTACGCCGGCGGCGGCCGCGAGCGGATCGAGCAGACGATCCCGCTCCGGCGCGTCGCCAGTGCCGACGACGTGGCCGGGCCGATTCTGTTTTTGTGCTCGTCCCTGGCGCGGCACATCACGGGCGAGGTCCTGAACGTGAACGGAGGCTCGGTCCTCTGTGGCTGAGCTTCAGATTCCGGCAGACGTTCTCAAAATCGCGAAGCGGCTGGAGGATGCGGGATTTGAAACGTGGTGCGTCGGCGGCGCGGTACGAGACAACCTGCTCGGCCTCCCGAATCACGATTTCGATCTTACGACCGCTGCTCCACCGCCTGAAGTCCAGAAGCTCTTCAAGCGGACGATTCCGGTCGGCATCGAGCACGGCACGGTCGCTGTCCTCGACGCGAACGGACAGCCGCATGAAGTCACCACCTTTCGCAAGGACATTCAGACCGACGGCCGGCATGCGGTGGTGGAATTCGGCGTGTCGATCATGGACGATTTGGCGCGACGCGATTTCACGATCAACGCGATCGCCTATCATCCGCTCCGCCATGAATGGCGCGACCCGTTTCAGGGGGAGCAGGATCTCGCCAAGAAGCTGATTCGCTCGGTCGGCGACCCCAACTGGCGTTTTCAGGAAGATTATCTGCGGATCCTGCGCGCGCTGCGGTTCAGCGCGCGCTTCGAGTTTCGGATCCATCCCCGCACTTTGGAAGCCGCGAAAGCCAACATTCAGGGGCTCGCGCAGCTGTCGGCCGAGCGTGTGCGCGACGAGTGGTTCAAAGGGATTCTTACGGCCAAGAAGCTTTCCAAGTTCGTGGCGCTGTGGGTGGACAGCGGCGCCAAGCGGATTTGGCTGCCGGAATTGGGAGCCGGGAGCGGGGAGCCGGGAGCAGTGGACAAACTGCCTCGCGATCCGGTGCTCATCACGGCGTATCTCGCCAAGGATCCGGCATCGCTCCTGATTCGATTGAAGTGCTCGAGCAAAGACATCGAGCGGGGACGCGCGATTGGAAAGTGGCGGGACCACTACCCGGACGTAAAAGATCCGGTGGCAATCAGACGATGGCTGTCGGCGGTTGGCGAGTACGCGGACGATTTGCTTATGCTGCCCCGGCCTTCCGGCTCCCAACTCCAGGATTCGGTCGCCAAGATTCGCGCCAAGAACCCGCCGCTCGGCCTCAAGGACCTCGCGGTGCGCGGCGACGATCTGATCGCGGCCGGCGTCCGTGCCGGGCCGGACGTGGGGGAGACGCTGGCGCGGTTGCTCGAGGAAGTGCTGGAGGATCCCGCCCGCAACACGAAGGATTACCTCCTCTCGCGTGTCTAAGGCCCTGCTGTACGCGCTCGTCGCGGCGGCCGGGAACGTTCTCGGTGCGCTCGCGGTCACCCGGCGCGCGGTGCGCGAGCTGCGCGTCATCGAGTTGCTGGTCGCGTTCGGAGCGGGCTTCATGCTGTCGGTCGCGATCGTCGAGCTGTTGCCGGCGGCGTTCGCGCGCAGCGGCACGGCGGCGGCGCCGCTCGTGCTACTCGGCTATCTCGCCGTGCACTTCACGCAGCACACCGTTACCCCACACTTCCATTTTGGCGAAGAGACCCATCCGGTGAGCTCGATCGCGGGGACCTCGGCGCTGGTTGGGCTGCTGCTGCACACCTTTTTCGATGGCGTGGCGATCGCCAGCGCATTTCTGGTGCGGCCCGACCTCGGCCTCGTGGTCTTTATCGCGATCTTTTTGCACAAGCTGCCCGAGGGCGTCACAATTTCGAGCTTGATGATGGCGGGCGGTCGCACGCGGGGGCGCGCCGTCGGGGCGGCGGCGTTGCTCGGCGTCGCGACACTGCTCGGGGTCGTGCTCACCGAGGAGATGGGGTTTCTCGTCCAACACGGCTTGGCGATCTCTGCCGGCGTCACGATCTACGTCGCCGCATCCAACCTGGTTCCCGAGTTTCAGGGCAAGAAAGGATGGAAACTGCCGGCAGCGTTTTTCGCCGGCGCGGCGGTGTTTTTCGTGACAAAAGTCATCATCGATAGCGCGTCGTGAGCCTTGTCGCTCCTGAAATCAGTGGCAGTTACCCGACCCGTGGTCGGTGAAGGTGGAGCCTGACGCCGGGATGAAGTCCCAGATATAGCTGTCCGGGCCCAGCGTCAGCTTCAAGACACCGTACGCGTCGGAGACCGCTTCCGTATTCGGCGCGATGGAGGTCGGCATGCTGGTCGCATAGCCACCGGTCCCGGGATTGAACGAGCGAATACCGCGCGCCGGGTCCAGATTGGCGCCCGCGTCTTGTGGCGCAAAGCGCTCGTAGTCGTACTGCTGGCCATTCAGGACGATCTCTGCATTTGCGTTATACAGATCAATCCAGAATGGCAGGACGCCCGACGCGCTGTGCCATGTCGGATCGTCGGACGAGAAGAAGAGTGGGTAATGGAACATGGCGATCGTGCACGGCTTCGTATTCGCCGCGAGATCCGCCTTCAACCACTGCTCTTCGACCGAGCCGGCGCCATTGGCGACCGACGCGGTGTTGTTGAGCACGATCACGTGCCAATAGGGACCGAGGTCGAAGCTGTAGTAGTACTTCGCCGAGTCGCCCACGGTTGGCTTGAAGTACGTATAGAAGGCGTTTGCTCCGGCCACGTCGTATTCATGGTTTCCCACGACCGCGCGCGTCCGTGCCTTATGACGTCCCCACGTCGGGGTGTAGCAGTTGGCGTAATTCGCCGCGCTGCCGCTCGGGTTGACGTTGTCGCCGAGCGCGAACACGGTGCCGGGCAGGCCGTCCAGGATCTGCGCCGTCGCTTCGTCCTCATCCGTGCCGCATGACGCGATGTTGCTGGCTCCCGAAAAAATCTGCACCGTCGCCGGGTCGAGCACCTTGACGACGAAGTCGTCCGAGCCCACGCCCCCGTCTTTGTCCGTGACCGTGACTCGCGCGGTGTATCGCCCTGGTGCGGGATACATGTGGCTCGCGCTGATCGGATTCGCCTGGGTATTCGTGCTACCGCCATCGGTCACGCCGTCGCCCCAGGCGATGGTGTAGGACCACGGATTATCGGTCGTTCCCGGATCGGCAAACGTCGCGAGCAGGTTGAGCGCGGTGCCGCCGACCACTGACTGGTCGGGTCCGGCGTTCACTGTCGGTGGGACGTTGCTGACGTTCACGTTGGTCGACGCCGGAGTGCTGCTCACACCCTTGGCATCCCGCACCGTCAACGTGACCACGTACGATCCGTCGGACGGATAGGTGTGCGTTACCGTCGGCGTGGTGGCAGTCGTACCGTCGCCCAGATCCCATGCGTACGTGATGGGCGTGTTGTTGTCTGGATCGCGCGACTGGCTGCCATCGAGAACGACGGTGCCCTCGGAGTTATAGGGGCCACCGGGGTTCGCCACCGGCGCCTGGTTCGGCAACGGCGACCCCGAATGGCACGACGCGCTTCCTGCGTCGGTAAAGGTCCCGCCCGCCACCGGGATGAACTGCCAGTCGTAGCTCGTGGGCCACAGCGTCAGCTTGATGACTCCGTAGTTGACGTTGCTCCGGATCTGGCTGTTCGCGATCGGGGGGATATCGAAGCTATACAGCGAGTTGCCGCCGGTGCCGACGACGAACTCTCTGATGCCGTTGGTATTGTCGAGAGCCCCGGTCGGAGTCTGCGGCGCAAAGCGCTCGTAATCGTGGTCGTGACCGTTGAGCACCACTTCGGCGCCGAAGTCGTACAACGCCTGCCAGATCGGTTGCGTCTCGATCGTGCTGCCGTTCCCGCCTGAGCTGAACCGCGGGTGGTGCCAGTAGGCCAGCGTACAGGTCGCCGGGTGCGCCGCCAGATCGGCGCGCAGCCACCGCTCCTGCGTCGAGCCCGCGCTCATGTCGAGGCTCGAATTGATGACCACGATGTGCCACGTGCCCAGGGTGTAGCTGTAGTAGCCGATCCCCGAGTCACCTGCGGCCGCGCCCCAATACGCGTAGTAGCCGGGCGCGCCCGCGGACTGCCCGTGGTTGTATTCGTGGTTGCCGGTCGCCGGGCGCGTGCGCGCCTTGTGCCGGCCCCACGACGGATCGAAGCAGTTCATATAATCTGCGAGTGACCCGTCTGGGTAGGCGCCGTCGCCGAACGTGGCGACCTGGCCGACGATGCCGTCGAGCACACGCGCCGTCCCTTCCTGGCTCACGCGCGAGCAGTCCGCGATATCACCCGCACCGGCGAGTACCGCCGGACCCGACGCGGACTGCACCGTCACGGCCGACGTGCCAACGATGCCTTCACTCGTCGCGCTGATCGTAGCCGTGCCTGCGGCTAGTCCCGCGACGAAACCGCTGCCGTTCACGGCCGCTATCGACGGCGCACTGCTCCCCCAGGTCACGGTCCGCCCGGTCAGCGCGTTGCCGTTGGCGTCCTTCGGTGTGGCGGTGAGTTGAACCGTTCCGTTCGCCGGGATTGTGGCCGAACTCGGCGTCACGTTCACAGCGGCGACCGGCGCCTGCGTAACCGAAACAATCGCGCTGCCGCTCTTGCCCTCGCTCGTGGCCGTGATCGTCGCGGATCCCGCTGCGACTCCGCGCACCAGTCCGCTGCCGTCGACGGTTGCGATGCCTGGCGCGGCACTTTGCCACGTAATCGTGCGGCCGGACAATGGATTCCCGCTCGCGTCCTTCAGGGTGGCGGTGAGCTGCACGGTTCCGCCGACCGGGATGCTCGGTGCAGTGGGTGTGACTGAGACCGAGGCCACCGGAATGACCGTCGCGCTGACCGTGATGGCTGACGTGCCGCTCTTGCCGTCGCTCGTTGCGGTGATGGTGACCGGGCCACCCACGGCCGTGCCGGTCACGAGACCGTTCGCGTCCACGGTTGCGATGCTCGCGTCAGCTGTCGTCCACGTCACGGCGCGGCCCGTGAGCGCATTGCCGTTAGCGTCCTTCGGGGTTGCGGTGAGCTGCACAGTGGTATTCACCGCGATCGTTGCCGTCGCCGGCGTCACGTCGACGGAGGCCACGGGAACGAGGTTCACCGTGATCGCCGCTGTGCCGCTCTTGCCTTCGCTTGTGGCAGTCACCGTGACCGGGCCGCCGGCGGCTTTGCCGGTGACGAGGCCGTTCGTGTCCACTGTCGCCAGGGTCGTGTCACTCGTGGTCCACGTGACGACGCGCCCGGTGAGGAGATTGCCGTTCGCGTCTTTCGGACTGGCGGTGAGCTGAATGGTGGCGCCGACTTGAATCGTGGCCGTTGCCGGGCTGACATCAACCGTCGCAATAGGGATGGCGTTCACGGTTACCGCGGAGCTCCCGCTCTTCCCCTCGCTCGTCGCGGTCATGGTGACCGGACCGCCCGCGGCGTTGCCCGTGACGAGTCCGTTCGCATCTACCGTTGCGATGGTCGCGTTGCTCGTCGTCCATGTCACGGTTCGTCCGGTGAGCGGATTGCCGGCTGCGTCTTTCGGCGTTGCGGTGAGCTGGAGGGTTGTGCCCGTGGAAATACTGGCTGTGGTGGGGCTCACGTCGACCGAAGCGACGGCGATTCTGGTGTGGCACGCGGTGGACCCGGTATCGGTGAATGTCGCACCAGGGACGTGGACGAACTCCCACGCGTAGCTCGCCGTGTCGAGTACGAACTTCAGCACGCCGTAGGTCGTGCCGTTCCGCACCTGGCTGTTCGGGCGCGCAACCCCCGGATTCTGCAGATTCAGGCCGCCGGTGCCGACGATGAACTCGCGGATGCCGAGCGGATCGGCGACAGCGGTCGGCGATTGCGAGGCGAACCGTTCGTAGACGGTCGCGTTCGCGTTCACGACGACGTCGGCGTTGTACGCGTAAAGCGCGTCCCACAGCGGCTTGACGGCCGCCAGGTTATTGGTGCCGGTCGAGCTAAACCGGGGGCGATGCCAGTAGGCGAGCGTGCACTTCTTCGTGTTCGCCGCCAGCTCGGCGCGCAGCCACAGCTCCTGAGGAGATCCAGCGGTCATGGTGATTTGGTCGTTCAGCACCATGATGTGCCACGCGCCAAGGTCGTAGCTGTAGTAGTACTTCCCGACGTCTCCACCCGCGGCGCCGAAGTACTGATTGAAGCCCGCCGCGTTCGCCGTCTTGTAGTCGTTATTTCCCACCGCGGGCCGTGTGCGCGCCTTGTTTCGCCCCCAGGATGGCCCGTAGCAGTTGTTGAAGTTTGTGAGCGTCGCGTTCCCGTTGGTGTTGTCGCCGGCCGTAAACACCGTCGCGCCCGGGTAGTTGTCGAGCAGCAGCCCGGTTGCCTCGTCGTTGGTGCGGTCACACCGCGCGATGTCGCCGGCGCCAATGAGCAGTGCCGGAGCTCCAGGCGTGATGTCCGCAGCGATGGGAGGACGGGGGGCTGCCGGCGAGGACGTAAACGTAGGCCCAGCGTTGTCGCTGCACGTCGTGAGGAGCAGCAGGGCAAGAGCCCGAGCAGCGTAAGCGACGCGGTGAGATCGCGATCCCATTTTCCATCCACGGTGGTGGGGCAGTACGGCTTAGGTGAGGCTAGGGCCCGTCAGCAGCGTGCAGGGGCAAGGCCAGTGCCGCTGACGCTCCCGGTGTAGCGTGTTGGCACGCCGTCACTTGCGGTAGGTAGGGGGCGTCCTCGGCGAGGCATCTGTTTCGGACGACGGTCAAGACTGGCAGGTCTTTGACACACGTCGGTTGCGGGGATTTACTGCCGCGTACTCGTGATGACGAATACTCCGAAGTCCGGTCCAGTCTGCGGGGGCGGGGTGGGCGAACCCCCGATAGGCGCGACGGGAGTCACGCCCGCCATCGGCACATCCACAGGGCCGCCCGTGTAGGTGCCGCTCAACACCGGCGCTCCAAAGAAGTCCTGCACGTTGCGGACCTCGTAGCGATCTCCCATCCGCACGATTCCGCTCAGATCTACCGGCACGGTGCCCTGGCGAGTCCAGTTATAAATGATCAGGTTCGCCCGCCCGGGCTCGTAACGGTTGGGTCGCAAGAACACCTTCGGCTCAGCCGGGTCGTTGGTCACGACGCGGTCGGTCGCGCCCACTCCGCTCACCCGCTGCCAGTCGGCGAAACCATAGTCGGTATTGATGTAGCCCCACGCGTCCGCACTCGGGTCGCGGTAGTAGCGGTTGTTGGCCAGCTGGAACCCCGAGAGTGTGGAGTCGCGCAGCCAGATCATGTCGCTGATCGAGCCGAACAGTGAGTTGTCCGTCAGCGTGAGCGACTGCCACCAGCCCACATCGAGCAACAGCATGCCTCCCACGGCGTAGTTGTTCCGTACCGTGAGATCCTGGTTGAGCGTCGTGCCGAACCCGATCAGCAGGTTGTGTACGCCGACGTTAGGCGAGAAGTACGTCATGTTGTCGACGAGCGTGCCGTTCTGGACCGGCTTGCTGCCGCCGAACAGGATGTTCGCGCTCGGAGAGTTCACCGGGTCGGCATCCACCGCGCCGTTGTTGAACGAGACATTGCCCTCGGCGTGAATGTTGGTGAGGCCGTCAGGCCCCGCGATCGTGAAGATGTGGATGCCGTAGCCGAACTGGTTGAAGAGGATGTTGTCGCGCAGGGACACGGGGCCGGTCGTGCTCTTCGCATAGATACCGTGTCCGTTGCCGAACACCGGCTCCTGCCAACCGTTGTTGTAGGCGAGACAACCGTAGATCTCGATGTCCACCGGTTCGGAGAAGGTATAGAACCCGATCCCGCCGTCATGCACGGTCAGGTTGATGAGTTTTACATGGGACGCGTTGACGACGATCATGTTCGGACGTGTGTCCGTGGACCGATTCGGGTCCGAGTCCATGACCTCGAAGCCCCAGAGGGTCGAGTAGTTTCCGGCCACGGTGAGAAAATCACCGCGACCGGTGGAGGAAGTCGCTCCCCTCGCGTCGAGGACGGCCCGCTCTCCCGGATACTGCCGCACCACGACGGGCGCGGACGACGTGCCGGCGAGCGTACTGGTGATCGGACTGGCGCTCGTGTAGGTGCCACCGCGCAGCCAGACCGTGTCGCCGGGCTGGACGCTCCCGTTCCCCCCGTGCAGCGCCGTTTGCAGGTCCCACGGCCGGCCTGAGCCGTCTCCGGTGCTCGAACCCGCGGGCGCCGCGAACCATCCCAGGACGGCGACGGCGGCGGGGCCGGCGGTCCCGCCATAGGTCGCCACGACGGTGGTTCGCCCAGGGCGGATCGCCGTGACGCGCGCTGTCTGTGGACCGGTACTCACCACACTGGCAGCGCGAGGGCTGAGGGCGCCCCACACTACCTGTCCCGTCACCGGAGTGCCGTTGGCGTCGAGAATCGTGGCTGTCAGGGTGAGGGTGTCGCCGATCAACAGCGAGTCGGCCGCCGGCGTGACGATCACGGCAAAGCTTCCCAATGTCACCTCGATCGGCACGTCGCCCGTGAGCGGCGTCAGCACGATCGCGATCGTCGGATTCGCACCGGGTTGCAGGCTGACCGTGACGGACCCGTTGTGCGTTTCGACGCCACCTGCATCATAGGCGCGGATGGCGATGGACCGATTCGACCCGGCCGGGAGGTCGATCGTGCCTGACGCGACGCCGGCCGCAATGGGGATATTGAAAATCAATGTCGTGGCAATATCCGGCGCGGTGACTTCCGCAACCAGGGTTGCGACCGCCGAAGCGGACACGTCAGCTCTGAGCAGGAGCCGGGCCTCGAAAGGCCGAGGCCCACCGTCCGTGGGTTCGCGGGAGCAGGACGCGAGCCCGAGCGTGAAAATCAGGACGAGTCCCCGCCAGAGTGGTCTGGTGCGGAGCACGCGCGCGTGATTACGGCGTGATGCCGACAGTCGCGGTCCCAGTCGCCCCGTGGAATGTCGCGGCAATCTTTGTAGAGCCTACGCCCACACCAGTCGCGAGTCCGGTGGCATCCACGGTGGCGATGCTCGGGTCGAGCGTGGCCCACGCGATGGTGCCCGTCGTCGGATTCCCATTCCAGTCGGTGATCGTCGCTGCGAACTGCACAGTTCCGCCCTTCGCCACGGTGGGCGAAGCGGGCGTCACGGTGATGGTGAAGCTTCCCAGCGTCACTACGATCGGCTGGTCACCCGTGAGCGGCGTCAAGGTAATAGCGACCGCCGTGTTCGCTCCGGCCTGAATCGTGAACGTCGCGGAGCCGCTGTGTGTCAGCGTCCCACCGGCGTCGTAGGCTCGCAGAGTCACGGTCCGATCCGAGCCCGCGGGGATGGTGATCGTGCCGGCCGCGACCCCGCCCGAGATGGGGATATTGAAAATCAGCGGGGTTGGAATATCCGGGGCGGTGATTTCGGCGACCAAGGTCGCGACCGCCGAAGCGGAGACATCGGCGCGAACGGTCAACCTCCCTTGCCCCCGACCCGGATCGACCGAGCCAGTGCAGGCCACAAGGAGCGAGACCGCTACGAGCCCGAAGTTTCGGAATCTCAACGGGGTCCAAATCATGGAGAAAGCGCCTCCTGGCGCGACAAAGGTGAGATCGACAATCTCACGTTCTGTGCCCGCGAGGCCGTGCACGCCCCAAGCGCGCCTGACCGCCTGCCTGACAGCCATTCGACACACATTCGAGTCAGGTTGGTTTCAATTCATGAGGGGCCTAACTCACCATGTGGCTCCACAGGTACAGCTAACCAGCGGTGCCGTGCGATAAGTCACTTCCCCCCTAAAAGGATGTTTGCATACTAGCCTGCCGTTGATTGGCAGGCAGCACCGCTGCTCAGAGCAAAACCGCCGAAAGGCGGTGACGCAGAGCTAAGGGGACTTCGGCGACAAGGGTCGCCATGTCAGCCCGGCCGCCAGCGACTCGAGACGTCTTCGAGTTACTTGGCGGCCTTTCTATTTACGGCAGGATCGCATCCCCCCAGGGGAGCGCGACAAAGGCAAACCCGGCGAAAGCCGGGGACGCAAAGCTACGAGGCTACCGCACGCCGTTCGCGTGCCATGCCAGTCGGGCCGCCGAACCTCTTCATGAGGGGTGTTTCATGCGTTCTCGTACGACGTTGCCCTGCATACTGACGCTGCTCGCGGCGGTCGCGGCCTGCGACCTGCGAGCGCGGTCGGGCATTGGCGCGGACGACACCGTGACACAGCTGGTTGTCTCTCCCGACAGCACGATGCTCGATCCTTCGCAAAGCTACCAGTTTCGCGTCTATGGCCGCACCGAAGTCGGCGACAGTGTGCCGGTGTCGGTCCGCTGGGCCGCTTCGGCGGGCATCATCACATCCGCCGGCTTGTACACGGCCGACACATCGGCGGCCGACGTGGTCGTGACAGCGACTCTTATCAACTCCACGGTCAGCGGGTCATCGAGGGTAAAGAAGCGCCGTGTGATCGCGATCTTCATCAGCCCCAAGAGCGTCACGGTGCCCGCGGGCGGTAGCCAGCAATTCGCCGTCTACGGCCGTCGCAACAGCGGTGACAGTGTGAATGTCTCCGTCACTTATGCGGCGACGGGCGGTACGGTCTCGGGAAGTGGCGCATATACGGCCGGGCAGAGCGCAGGGAGATACCGCGTCATTGCCGACCAGAGGGGAGGATCGCTGGCGGACACCTCCGCCGTTACCATTACCACGATGCCACCACCGCCTCCGCCTCCGCCTCCTGTGCCGGTCGTCTCAGTGACCGTGAGCCCGGCATCGACCGGCCTCGTCGTCGGCCAGACCGCGCAGCTGTCGGTCACGACCAAAGACTCCGCCGGCAACGTGCTGATCGGGCGGACGATCACGTGGGGGAGCAGCAGCACGTCCGTTGCGACCGTGAGCGCTAGCGGCCTGGTCGCGGCAAAGGCGGCGGGTTCGGCAACGGTGACCGCGACGAGCGAAGGGAAGAGCGGGACGGCGGCGGTCACGGTGACCGTTGCCCCGGTAGCCTCGGTGACCGTGACTCCCGCCCCGGCGAGCGTGACCGCGGGGCAGACCGTGCAGCTGACGGCGACGCCGAAGGACGCCGGCGGCAACGCGCTGCCCGGGCGGGTCGTGACGTGGGCAACGAGTAACGCCGCGGTGGTCACCGTATCGACCGGCGGGCTCGTCAGCGGGCTCGTGGTGGGCACGGCGACGATCACCGCGACGAGCGAGGGGCAGAGCGGCAGCTCCGCCGTCACGGTTACGGTGCCCGCAGCGGGCTGCGCTGCCGCGTGCCGCTACGTGGCAGTGACCGGCAACGACGCGAACGCGGGGACGAAGACCGCGCCCTGGCGTACGATTCAGCATGCCGCCGACGTCATGAATCCCGGCGACACCGTCATCGTGAATGATGGCGTCTACACCGGCGGTGCCAACGTTGTGACCATCACGCGCAGCGGCACCGCGACCGCGTGGTTCGTGTTCCGTGCCGCCAATCGCTGGGGCGCGATCATCGACGGGCAAAACAACAGCTCGACCACCGGGTTCGAGATCAACGGGAACTACATCCGCGTGGAGGGCTTCGAGGTGCGCAACACCAGCCGCTACGCAATGGAGACCTATGGCGGCCGGGAAGATATCGCCGGGAACCACGACGTCACCCTGGTCCAGAATCATCTTCACGACGTCGGGCACATCTGCACCGGCTCCACCGGCGGCATCGTCGGCGTCTCCGCCTACTCGGACAACCTGGTCATCGAGCGAAACGTGATCCACGATATCGGCCGGCTCGGGCCGGGCGAGCAGGGCTGCGTCGAGCCGAACGCCAACTGGCAGAATCACGATCACGGCATCTACAACGGCGTGGGTAACAACGTCGTGATTCGCAACAACGTCTTCTACAACTTCACCCATGGCTGGGCGATCCAGCGCTACAATGGCGCGGGCTCCGTCACCACCGGGCTGACGATCGTGAACAATACGTTCGGCTTCCCGAACCCGTGGCGCGACGCCCAGATCATCATCGCGACCCCGACCAACAACGTGGTGATCGCGAATAATTTGTTCTACCAACCCACGACGGCCGGGGTGTGGTTCGACGGATCCAACGGCGGAACGCTGGTGGGCAACGTGTCCACGAATTCGATCCAGACCGGCGGCTCAGGCCTGACGATGAGCGGCAACATGACGAACACCGATCCGCTCTTCATGAACGCGACGGGGTTCGACTTCCACTTGACCGCCGGCAGTCCGGCGCGCGGGTTGGGGGCGGCGGCATGGTGCCCGTCCGTCGACTTCGACGGCGTGGCGCGGTCGGGGGCCTGCAGCGCGGGAGCGTACCAGAACTAACGGATTGCACGACTCCGCCATCCCGGTCAGGCGCCATGCCCGGCCGGGATGGTGGCGTCTTCGTCCCATTGACAGTTCGCTGTTGCGAACGTCACTTCTCGCCCCCATGCGGTCCACCAGGTTCTTCACGGCGCTCCTCGTGAGCACCCCGCTCGTGACTTGTGGATGTGAGGTGAGCGCCGGTGGCTTCGGGCCGCCGCTGCTCCCGACGCCGCCACCGGCGGGGTGCGGGAATACCGGATCCGGCGTGTGCTATCACGTGGCCACCACCGGGAACGACTCGGACCCGGGGACCGCCGCCCAACCGTTCCGCACCATCCAGCATGCAGCTGACATCGTGAACCCCGGTGACGGGGTGCTGGTCGAGAATGGCACGTACACCGGCGGCTCAACCGTCGTCTACATCAACCGCAGCGGGACCGCCGCGAACCGGATCGTGTTCCGTGCCCAGAACCGCTGGCAGGCGGTCATCGACGGCCAGAACAACAGCTCGACCATCGGCATCGCGATTCCGGGCGGGTTCGTCTGGGTCGAGGGGTTCGAGGTCCGGAACACGGGCCGCTACGGGATCGACACGGATGTCGGGCACGACCAGGTGGTCATCGGCAACAACGTGCACGACATCGGCCGCGCCTGCACCAGCGGCACCGGCGGGATCGTCGGCATCGATGCCTATGCGTCGGGTCTGGTGATCGCGGGCAACTGGATCCACGACGTGGGGCGTTTCTCGCCGGGTGAGAACGGGTGTGTCCAACCCAACAACAACTGGCAGAATCACGACCACGGGATCTATAACGGCATCGGGACGAGCGTGATGATCGTGAACAACGTGTTCTACAACCTCACGCATGGTTGGGCGATCCAGCGCTACGACGGCGGCGGGGCGGTGGTGGAGGGTTTATTCATCCTGAACAACACCTTCATCGGCGCCAACCCGAACCGCGACGGGCAAATCATCATCGCGACTCCGACCTCGAACCTGGTGATCGCGAACAACATTTTCTACCAGCCCGCGAACGCGGGAGTGCTTTTCGAGAACGCCGGAAGTGGCGGAACGCTCGCCGGCAACGTCGCGACGGGGGAGCTCCAGACGGGCGGCTCGGGCCTCGTGCTAAGCGGCAATCTTTCGAATACCGATCCGCTGTTTGTGAACGCGGGAGGCTTCGACTTCCATCTCACCGCCTCGAGTGTCGCGCGGAACGCAGGCATCGCGCGGTGGTGCCCGCCCACGGACTACGACGGCGTGGCGCGATCTGCGTCCGGGTGCAGTGCCGGCGCGTTCCACTGAGGCGGAGTCCTCACCGCAGGTCGAACGCGCGCATCCACATCTCCAGGGCGAGGATGCGGAACAGACCGAGGTAGGCCTCCTCCGAAGCTCCTGTGGCCTCGGGCGAGGCATACCAGCGGCGCAACGCCGCGACGTCCACGAACCGCTCGCAGCGCATTGAATCCCCGATCAACGCCGTCACCTGCGGCCGGAGGTCGTGTGCCAGCCAGCGGCGATCGGGCGCCGCGAAGCCGAGCTTGCTGGTGCGCTCCCGAACGGCGTCGGGGAGCACGCCCCGCATCACTTCGCGGATCGCGAATTTGCTCCAGCCGTTGTGCACCTTCAGGTGGTCGGGCAGCGAAATCCCGTAATCGACGAGCTCGTGATCGAGGAGCGGCACACGCGCTTCCAGCGAGAACGCCATGGACGAGCGATCTTCCATGCGCAGCAGCAACGGCAGCGTATCCGTCATGATGTCGTCCACCTGGATGCGCTGCATCACGCTCATCTCTGTGTGGCCTGACCCGCCGGCTCTGGCGTACCGCCACCACCGCGTTGCGGGCGTGCTCTCGCCGCCCAGCGCGCGGTCCCAGTCCGTTCGAAGCACGCCCTCGAGCAGCGAATCAACGCCGAGCAGGCGACGCAGGCGCGTCGGCAGGTAGCGATACCCGCGGCGCAGGTTGAGCACGTAATTGAGGTCGCCCTGACCCATCATCGCTCCGGCCTCGAGCGCGAAGCGGACCAGGCGTCCGGAGCGCAGCAACGAGGCGAGAGAGGCATAGCGGAACTTCGCGTAGCCGCCGAAGACTTCGTCGCCCCCCTGACCATCCAACAAGACTTTGACGCCGGCGTCGCGCGCGGCCCGCATGACGGACCACTGCGCGTAGTAGCTGATTGAGGCGAACGGCATGTCCTGGTGCCAGGCCATCAGCGGGAACGTTTCCCAGAAGTCCTCCGCCGAGGGGAACACGAGGTGGGATTCGGCGCCGGCCGAGCGCGCCACAGCGTCGGCGTACGTCCGCTCGTCGAGCTCCGGGTACTTCCAGCACGATGTGAAAGTGAGAAAGCGGTCCCCGAGCGCCGTGGCCTGATCGGGCTGCTCGCGCCAGAGCTTGCCAATCAGTGAGACAACCGTCGAGGAGTCGATCCCGCCGCTGAGGCAACTGCCCGCGCGAACGTCGCTCATGAGGTGGGATTGCATGGTGCTCGTCAGGAGCGTCCGCAGCCCGTCGAGCCGTACGCTGTCGCGGATGCCGTTGGCATGCTCCGGCAGGAGCTGCCAGTACTGCCGGACGTCGACCCGGCCGGTCGAGGCGTGCACCGTGAGGCAGTACCCTGGGGGCAGCGCTTTCACCTCTCGGAGCAGCGTCCGTTCGCCGTAGTCGCAGTTCGCGTGAATGAGGAAGCCGACCACGGCGTCGTCGTCGGTGGCAGTGTCGAGGCCGGGGCACACGAGCAGGGACTTCATCTCCGACGCGAACGCGAACGTCCCTGCCGGCGTCGCGTAGTAGAACGGCTTGATGCCCAGGCGATCGCGCGCGGCAAACAGGCAGCGGCGGGCGCCGTCCCAGATGGCGAAGGCATACATCCCCTGGAGCCGCTCGAGGCAGTCCTCGCCCCATTCCCGGTACGCCTGCAGCAGCACCTCGGTGTCGGTGCGCGTCCCGAACGTGTAGCCGCGTCCCTCCAGCTCGGTGCGCAGCTCGCGGTGATTGTAGATCTCGCCGTTGAACACGATCCAGCATTTTCCGTCGCCGGTCGGCATTGGCTGGAGACCGCGGTCGGAGAGATCGAGGATCGCGAGGCGGCGGTGGCCGAGCGCCAGGCGGACCGGGGCGCGGCCGCCTTCCCACTGCCGGGTATGCTGCACCAACTTGTGTGTGAACCCGCCCTCGCCCTCCCAGCCGAGCAGGAAGCCTTCGCCGTCCGGCCCGCGGTGGGCCTGCCGGTCAGTCATGCGCTGCAGGACTGCGGGGTCGATCGGAGCCCCCTGCAGACTCACGAGGCCGGTTATCCCACACATGCTAGTTTGCCCTTCCGTTGCGTTGGGTGATCATGCCGGGCTGTCCGCGCGCTCGGCTTCGTCGGCGAGGCGGCCCCAGCGGAACATTCGAATGCGCGCGATGCGCCCGCGCACGGATTGCTGCCAGCGGTAGCCGCGCTCCGCGAAGTCGCGCGCGCGAGCGAGCCAGCGGTAGCGGCTGCGGACCCAGCGGTATTTCGTGACGTCGAGCTCGGCCCCGAACTTGGCCTTGAAATCCCCGAGCCCCATGAAGTCGAAGGTCTCGCAACCCGCGGCCATCGCTCGTGTCATGACTGTCCACGTAAGCAGCTCGGTCGGACGGAACCAGCGATGCGCCGTCCGGTGGGCCCATGACCACAGCAGCAGCTCGCGGCCGTCGACTGTGAACAATCCCGTGGCGATGTTCACGTTCTCCGGCGTATAGATGGAAACCGCCAGCAGTTTGCCGGCCGCGCGCATGTGGCGGAAGAATTCGCGCGCGCGCGTCGAACCAAACGACACCGTGTTCCCCCCGCGCACGAACACTTCCTCGAGCTGCGCGTAGTGCTCGGCTGCGAAGGCCTCGTCGTCCTCGAACCGAGCCACGAGGCCGAGCTTCGCGGCGCGACGAATGTTGCGCCGCGCGCTCTCTTTGAGCGTCTTCATCATCCGCGCTTCGTCACCGGGGTAGAGTCGGGCGCGGTAAGTGGGCACCGCTTCACCGCGAAACCCGAGGACGTGCATCGCCGCGGCGTCGAGATCGCCGCTCAGCAGTTCGACATGATGAACGCGATGGCGGCGCTCGAGGTACGGCACCAGGACGCCGATCAGGTCGGCGCTCGACACCCGCGCGGGATCGAAGACCGGTCCCATGGCGGGGGTCTGCCAGCCGGGCAAGGGCGAGCCGTACAGCCGGAGCAGGCCGAGCCGAACGAGCAAGCCGGGAATTGCCGCGACGATTTCCCCGGCCTGCTCGAACACCAGATAAAGCGGCGTGCCGCAGCCGCACGCTTCCAGCCACTCGATCCACGCTCGCTTGTGGACGATGCGGCAGTTGGGGAAGCGAGCGACCAGCTGGTCCCATTCGCCCCGCTCGGCCGGCGTCGCCGCGCGGACGGTCACCATGTCGGCTTGCGGCATGACGCCTCGACCACGTTACCGCGCCGCACGGCCTGGATTTGATTGGCGCCCAGCCCCGGCGCCCAGCCCCGCGAGCGCGCGCCGGATGCGGCCGACAGTGCGCAGACGCTTGTAGCGATCGGTCAGCTCATCGTATGTGTCGAGTCGGCACCAGTCTTCGTGTTGCGCGCGAGTCAGCTCGGGATAGATGTGGCAGTAGGCCAAGCAAGGAGAGACACGGCTCAACAGCGTTTGCAGCGGGCGCGCGCGACGCAGTGCCCAGTGCAGCGGGAAGAACACGTCGACCAGGGCCTCGGTGATGCGCCGGGAGCGCACCGGCGCCAGCCGTTTCAGGAACATGCGGTAGAGAGGAGCGAGCTTCGTCAGCCGGGACAGCGTCCAGGTGTAGTGGTCGACCACCAACAGACCGCCGGGCGCGAGCATGCGCCACAGGGCGCCGAGGCTCTGCTCCGGCGACGGCGTGTGCTGCAGCACGCCGAGGCAGAGCACCATATCGAACGCCCCGGCAGGGAACGGAAGCGCGCGAATGTCCGCCTGCGCGACGGCGTAATTGGCGGGGGTGCCGATATTGCGCCGGTTCGTATCCACCGCGGCGGCGCTTAGGTCGATGGAGTGGACCAGCGCGCCGGCGTTCACGAGCAGCTCCGTGAAGCGGCCTGCGCCGCACCCCGCTTCGAGCACTCGCAGGCCCGCGAACCGCTGGAGCGCCAAGCCGGAACAGCGCGTCAAGCGCTGCTCCGTGAGGTGCGCCCCGGTGCGGCTGTCGAGCTGCGTGCGGGCGTGCAGATTCCACTGCAGCCCGAACGCTGCGGCATAATCGTCGGAGGATACGAAGCGCGGGATTCCGTTGACGATGGGCACGCGTTCGCCGTCGGCTGACACGAGGGCGTCTCCCTCCCGGTCCGGCAAAAGCGGCGCTCCGGTTCGCGGGGACACGAACCCGATCATCGCGGCGCGCGTCGCGACACGTTCGGGCGCGGCGGGCGTCACTGTGACCACTGTCCGTTTCCAGTGTACACATCAACGCGTTCCGAGCCATGGTGCCCGTTCGTACCTGCGAGCACCGTCTGGTAGATCTCGATGACGCGCGCGGTGAGGAGCCGCTCGTCAAGTTGGCGCGCGGCCTCACGTCCCCGTCCTCCGGACCGCTCGTCGCGCCGCAGGGTCCGCTCGAGCGCAGCGGCAATCGTGTCCGGGGACTCGTCGGAGCACACCTCGCACCCGGGGATGCCCTGGAGGCGCAGCGGCACGTCGGCCACCGCCACCGACACCACGGGAAGATCGCACGCCAGAGCTTCCTTGACGGCGTTGGGGGAGCCCTCTTCCCGCGAGGTGAAAACGAGCGCATCGCAGGCGCTCATGTAGAGCGGCATCGCGTCGTGCGGCACTCTCCAACCGATCACGAGCTCGGCCGCCATGTTGCGGTTCAGCCGCTCCACGGCTTCGCGCGCGAGGTTGTAGCGCTTGCGCGGGTCCGCCGGGTCGCCCACGAAGAGGATGCGACGTCCGTCTCGAGGCAGCCCGAGGTGCTGACGGGCCTCGTCCCGCGGGATGCAGCGGAACAGATCGAGATCGAGGCCCGACGGCACGATGTGCGTCGCGACGGAGGCGCTGAGGTAGCGCTGCAGGTGCGCGGAGACCAGGATAGCCGCGTCGGCGCGACGCGCGACTCGTCGCGACAGCCACTGCAACAACCGCCCGGCCGGCGTCGGACGGCCGTCGCGACCGAGGATCCCGAATAGGTCGTCGCCTCGGAACGTCACGACGAGCGGCAGGCGTTTCGGGAGCGCGAGCAGGCCGCTCTGGCCGAACTGGGCATGGACGAGATCGTACCGCGGCCGGCCTCCGCCATTGCTCTCCATCAGGCGGCGCCGCAGCCGCGCCCACGCCGCCAGATAGCGGAGCGGATGCCTGCCTCCGCGGAACGAGAAGACGTCGACGTCAACGCCCGCCGCCCGCAGGAAGCGAACCTGGCGCGCGATGAAATGCGCGGTGTGCGCCGGGTCGCTGGCCCACTCGCTCGTGATCATCAGGACGCGCAAGGGTGCTGTCTTCACACTGGCCTGCTCGTCGCGGGGCGCGGCACGCGGCCGGCGGCCGGCGCGGCCCGCTGGTTGTGCTCCAGATACTCGATGAAGGCGTTGTCGATGTCGAGTTTGTCGAACAGCCGCTCTGCCGTCCGGCGCCCGTTGGCCCCCAACTCCTGTCGCAGCGCGGCATCGGCGGAGAGCGTGCGGAGCGCCTCCACCAGGCCGCGGGAGTCGCCCGGGGCGACCACGATCCCCACGCGCTGGTCGCGCACGAACGCAGCCGGCTCGCCTCCGGCGACGAGCACGACCGGCCGACCGCTGGCCATGGCCTCGTACAGCTTGGACGGCGTGGCGCCGGGAAGGTGCGTGGCGAGCGGCACGACCAGGATGTCGGCCGCCGCGACGAGCGGCGGGACCTGATCGCGCGGCAGCGGATCGAGGAAGCGCACGTTGCTCAGTCCGCGGTCCCGCGCATGCTGTATCAGTTTTTCTTTCGCGGGACCGTCACCCACCAGCACAAGGCGCAGTTTCGCGTCGGCGCGGAGCGTCTCCGCGGCGTCCAACACCCGATCCAGGCCTTGGGCGAGTCCGTGCAGGCCCGCGTACAGCGCCACACAAGCGCCGGCTTCGTTGGCCCCGAAGACCGCGCGCGCAGCCGTGGTCCGCCGGTCGGGGTGAAAGCTGCGAGTGTTCACGCCGTTGGAGAAGTGATAGGTGCGGCAGCGTGGAAAGCGCTCCGCGATGTTCTGAATGATGGTCTTCGTCTGGCCGCTGACCAGGGCCGCGTGCCGATAACAGAACCGTTCCAGCCACTGGGCGAGCCGATGTCCGACACTGCCGGTCCGCACCACGCCGAGTCGCACCGCGCTCTCGGGCCAGAGGTCGGAGACGTTGAAGACCATCGCCGCCCGCGTCCGCCAGCTGAGCCAGAGCCCGGCGAGCCCGAGGAAAAGGGGTGGGCTCTCTACGATGAGATAGTCGCAACGCCGCAGCAGGAAAGTGCCCAAGAGGCTGGCGGAGCACGTGAACGAGAAGTAGTTCGCGAGCCGACTCAGGAAATCCGGCCGCTGCGTCGGGAAGATCGGCGTGCGGATGACGTGCACCCCATTCAAGCGCTCTCTCCGCACCAAGCCACCGTACCCGGGATGGATCCTTCCCCTCGGATAGCTCGGCATCGCGGTGAGCACCGTGACGGCGTGGCCGCGGCGCACCAGGGCGCTCGCGAGCTCAGAGAGCCGCGCTTGCGGCGCCCCGATCTCGGGCGGGTAGTACTGGGTGAGGATAGTGACTCTCACCGCGCCGACCTCCCGTTGCCGAGGACCGAGTGGTACACGCCGATCACGCGCTGCGTGATGTTGCGTTCGTCCAGCTCACGCACAACCTCTCGGCTGGTGGTTCGTTCACCGCGACCTAGAGCCCGCACGAGGGCGGCGGCAATCGTCTCCGGCTGCTCGTCGGCGCAGACCTCGCACCCCGTGACGCCGCGCAGCCGTTCCGGCACGTCGCCGACCGCCACGGAGACCACCGGGAGATTGCACGCCAGCGCCTCTTTCACCACGTTGGGCGACCCTTCCTGGCGCGAGGTGAATACGAGCGCGTCGCACGCGTTCATGAAGTACGGCACCTGGTCGTGCGGCACTGCCCAGCCCAGGACGAGCTCGGTGGGCAGGGACCGCGTAACGATGGCGACGGCCTGTTGCGCGAGGGCGTACCGCTTGCGCGTCGAGGTCGGGCTCCCGACGAAGAGCACCAGGCGTCGGTCGGGCGCGAGCCCCAGGTAGCGACGGGCCTCGGCCCGTGGGATAAGACGGAACCGTTCCATGTCGATGCCCGAGGGAATCACGTGGGGCTGCGCCCCGCGATGCAGGAACGCGCTCAGGTGCGCCGATACCACGATCGTCGCGTCAGCGCGCCGTGACACGACGCGGGACAGCAGCGGCAGCAGCCGGCCTCGCGGCGTCAGCTGGCCAGTCGTGTCGCTCAGGACCCCCTCGAGATCGTCCCCGCGGAAGGTGACGACCAGGGGCAAGTGCTTCGGCAGCGCCAAGAGCCCGCTCTGGCCGAACTGCGCGTGGACCAGGTCGTATCGCTCGCGGCGCAGGCGGCGCTGTACGTCGAGCCATGCCGTGGCGTAGCGGATGGGTTTCCCGCCGCCGCGGAACTTGAATACATCCACGCCGACGCCGGCCGCGCGCAGGAAGTCGACCTGGCGGGGGATGAACGTCGCCGTGCCTCCCCAACTGGCGTGATCGGGCCAGTCGCTCGTGATCATCAGCACGCGGATCGGCGCGGTCATCTAATCCGCTCCCGGGCGCGCGCGAGTAGTTTGGCGCACGTAGTGCCGGTACAACAGCGGCAAGCCCGCACGGGCCAGTCCCTTGAGACGACGCACGACGAGCGCGCTGGTCCAGCCCCGGAACTGCGCGAGCTCGCGGATCCGAGCGGAGGAGGTCCCCACCCTGGGGCTGAAGCGCCCGAGCACCCGGCACTCATTCAGCGACCGCGGCGACAGCCAGGGCTCAGAGGTGAAGAGATATCGAATCCCCGCGACGGCCGCCGACTCGAGTACCTGGCGCGAGATGTCGCCGCCCGGGACCGACGCCGTCAGGCAGGGCGCACCCAGGATCGCGCTGATCGCGTCGCTGCCGGTGCGCCACTCCTCGAGCATTCGCGCCGGCGTGAGGTCGGGGAAGATGTCCGGGTGTGTGTGCGAGTGGGTTCCCACGACGTGCCCGCAGCTGGCGAGATAGCGGATGTCGTTCGCCGTCGCGAAGGTGCGCTGGCCCATCAGGCTCGAGACGATAAAGAAGTGCCCGGTCCAGCCGCGGCAGGCGAGCATGTCGCCAGCGTGCAGCGCGCTCTTCCCGCCGTCGTCGAAGGTGAGCACGAGGAAGCGGCCGGGCCGGGTAAAATCGATGTCCGTCACCCGCGTCGGGTGCGCATCACTCGCGGCAATCTGGGTCAGATGGTCGGCGAACGCCCGCGGGGTGAGCGTGTAGGGCAGGGCGCCGGGGCGCTGGAACCCGGTCCCGCACGGCTCGTCCGTGATCTCGTGATAGCCGAAGCTCGCGATCATGGGGTGCGCACTCATCACAGGATGCTCATCGTGTGATGGGCATCGGGGTGGTGCGGCGGGCGCGGCGGTGCAGCGGGAACCAGTGGTCGATGATGCCGCGCAGGTAGCCCACGCCGTAACTGACATGCATGACGGAGAACACGGCGGCGAGCGCGGCGGCGCAGCGGACGCCGTGCTTGCGGGCGGCCAACGCCGCTCCGGTCAGCAGGAGGACAGCGTATGCTCCCGCAATGCCCGCGAAGACCTCGCGCGCCACCGGCATCCATATCCCGAGCACGGCTGTGACGGCGAGACTCGAGACGAATAGCGGCGGCACGAGCTGCCGCGTCATGATCCGCTCGGCCTTGCGCACGACCAGCGGCTTGAAGTAGCCGTATTGATGGAACATCCGGCCGACGGCGCCGAGCGAGCGGCGCGCGTAATAGCGAGACACGACGTCCGGCAGCAGCAGAATGCGCCCGCCGAGTCCGATCACGCGAAGGTTGAACTCGTCGTCCTGGTTGCGGACCATTTCCTCGTCGAACATCCCGACGCGGTCGAACAACTCCCGCCGGAAACAGCCGAACGGTACCGTGTCCACCCAGCGGGGTCCCGCGACGCCGATACGGAAATAGGCGTTCCCCACGCCGAGGGGGTGCGAGAATGCGAGGGCGATAGCGCGCGCGGTGGGCGTGTCGGCGGCGGGAAGCGTGATGACGACTCCGCCGACATTGTCGGCCCCCGTCTCCTCCAAGGCGGTTACGAGCCGGGGCACGTAGTCTCGCGGGTAGACGCCGTGGGCGTCCATGCGGATGATCACGTCGCCCGTCGCGGCGCGAATCGCCGTGTTCAAGGCGGCCGGCGTGATGCGGGCGGGGTTGTCGAGCAACCGGACGCAAGGGTTACGTGCGGCACAGCGCTCGACGATCTCGCGGGTCCCATCCTCGCTGCGGCCGTCGGCGACGAGCACTTCCATGCGGTCCAGCGGGTAATCCGTGGCGAGGACCGAGTCCAGGCAGGGACCGATGTACGCCGCTTCGTTCCGGCACGGCATCACGATCGACACGCGGGGACGTCCGTTTGAGTTCACCATGCGAGCCGATAGTCCCGGAGCCAGAGCTCCAGGGCGAGCACGGACACGAGTCGCCGGTACAGTCCCTCGCGACTGAGCGCGCCCGTGTGATCGCCCCCCCCGGCTCGCCGGAACCCGTCCAGCCAGCCGCGCACCACCGCGCGGTCGGTGCAGCCCGCCGTCCGCGCGTCCGGGCCGAGCAACAGATCCGCCAGCGCTGTGTGCAGGTCAGGCGGCGCCATGACGTCGAGCGGAACGCTGAACCCTCGCTTCCGCGACCGCGCGATGTGAGTGGGCAGCCAGCGAGCCGCCAAGGCACGTAACACCTGCTTGCCCTTCCGGCCGTCGGTCTTGAGCGAATGGGGGAGCGAAAGTCCCAGGTCCACGACGTTCTCGTCCAACAGCGGCACGCGGACCTCGATGCCGGCGCGCATACTCATCATGTCCACTTTGCGCAACATCTGTGACGGCAGGCTCACCGCGAACTGGCTCTCGGTCAGGCAACGCGACAGCCGCTCGAGATCGACGTTGCCGTTGGCGTGCGGCTCGGCGTAGAGCCGGTGCACAGGTGCCAAGCCCTCTCGGGCCGCCGCCGGGACCAACGCCGCCTTCTGTGCTTCCGAGAGATAGTTGGAGAGGCCGGCCATCAGGACGGCGGCGTCGCTGCGGCTGGCCTCGGCGAGTGCCGCTGCCTTGGACACCTGCCGGCCCCAGTTCTCCGTCCAGGGCGTGAGACGGTCGCCGACCGCCACTGCGGCCCGCGTGGTCCAGGACGGCAGTCGCTTCAGGCGTATCAATGCGTTGGCGCGCCAGAAAAGGGGATAGCCGCCGAAGCCCTCGTCTCCGCCGTCGCCCGACAACGTGCAAATGATGCCCTGTTCGCGGACGGCGCGGGCGATCCAGTAGGTCGGGATCAGGCTGGTGTCCGCGAACGGCTGGTCGAAGTGGCGCAGCAAGTCGAGGATAGCGTCCGCGCGCAGCGATCCCTCGGGCAGGTCGACGGTGATGTGGCGCGTCCCATAATGTGCGGCCACCGCCTGCGCGTTCGGTGTCTCGTCGTGGCTCGCGTCGGGGAACCGCACATTGAACGTGGTCGTGGCGTCTCCGGTCGCGCGCTGGCGCGCGGCGACGACGAGCGAGGAGTCGATGCCGCCGCTCAGCAATGCCGCGACCGGCACGTCCGCGACCGACTGGGAACCTACCGCGTCGAGCAGCGCCCTGGAGACCTCGTCGGCGCAGCTCTCGATCGTCCACCGCGCGTCCGGCCGTGCCTGAACCGTGTGGAACGAGCTGCGTCGAGCGCTTCGGGCGTCGAGCACCATGATGGTTCCTGGCGCGAGTGCCGCGACGTTCGCGAACCCGGTGGCCGGTTCCGCCACGTAGCCGAGGCCGAGGAAATCGTAACACGCCTGGCGGTCGAGCTTGGGCTCGAAACCCGGCAGGGCCGCGATCGCCTTGATCTCGCTCCCGAACACCCATTGGCCGCCGTGCTCGGCATAGAACAGCGGCTTCACCCCATACCGGTCGCGGGCCAGGAGCAGGCGTCGATGGGTACGGTCATAGATGGCGAACGCGAAAATCCCGCGCAGCCGCTCCACCATCTGCTCGCCCAGGTCTTCGTAGAGATGCACCAGGACTTCGGTGTCCGACGTGCCTCGGAAGGTGTGACCGTGGCCCTCGAGCTCCGACCGCAGCGCGCGGTGGTTATAGATCTCTCCGTTGAACACCACGTAGACGCTCGCATCCTCATTCGGCATCGGCTGGTGCCCCGTCGGCGACAGATCGATGAGAGCGAGGCGGCGGTGCACCAGCTCACACTGCGCGTCGCGGTACGCGCCGCGCCCATCGGGACCGCGGTGTGCGAGCAACGCGTCGGCGCGCGCCGACCATTCGGGTGCCGGCGGCAACAGCTGGGGGTGGAAGCGTCCCGCTATGCCGCACATGAACGCGTTGCTCCTTCCCGAAGCGCGAGCTGCCCGCTCGCGAAGGCGAGGGCCAGGACCCACCAGAAGGGCTTGTAGGCGACCAGGTTGGTGCTCACGTTGGCCACGAGGAACAACGCAATCAGCGCGAAGGGCACAATACCGTAGGGGCTGGTCCGGCCCCGCCACGCCGCCACGACGCAAATGCCGAGACCGGTGAGAAACGGGACCGCGCCTGCCAGCCCCAGCGCCGTGAACAGCTCGAGCCAGAGGTTGTGCGCGTCGCGATGCTCTCGCGCCATGTCGGTGGTGCGGTCGGCGACCTCGTATTGGTTGTTGATTGGACCCCACCCGGTCCACGGCTTCTCGAGCGCCATGTCCACGAGCGACGGCCACAGCTGTTCTCGCCCCGCCAACGTTCCCGTTTCCGCCGTCGCCTCCAGGCGATTCTTCATCACCGTCGCGGTGAACGCGGCGTACGCCAGCGACCCGAGCGCTAACACAGTGACGAGCCCATTCCGGACCCGCACTTTGAGATTGCCGCCCGCCGTGAACATCAGTGCCACCAACCCGCCGCCGAGCGCGAGCAGGCCGCCGCGCGACCCCGTCTCGATGATGGCGGCGCCGATCAACACGCCCATCGGCAAGGCCGCGAGGCGGATTCGTCGTGATGTCCCGCGCCGTCCGTAGGCGAGGCCGAGGAGCGTGACCAGACCAGCGGCCAGGAGGATCGCGCTGAAGTTCGCGTTCTGCCCGAAGGCGGTGACACGCTCGCCGCCGGTCCACACGGTGTAGGACGTGCGCCCAATGCCGATCATGGGCAACACCGATCGTGCCAGCGCCGAGAACACGTAGCACCACAGCGCCGTGGTGCCGACCGCGACGCGGCTGAAGAGGTTGAGACTGGCCCAGCCGACGAGGATGGCCTCGACCAGCACGATAAAGTAGTGGCGGACGTCGCCGAAGTTCACCCATCCGTGGAGCAGGCTCGACGCCCCGAAGACCCACAGAAAGCCCGCGAACCAGAGTAGCGCGGAGGGAATGCGTCCGTAACACGCGCGCAGCGCCAGCGGGGTCGAGGCGAGGAACAGCGCAGCCGTCATCGCGGGGATCTCCCACCCGCCTCGGTCCGGCATCTCGAAGTTGAACGAGAACACCATGAGATAGAACGCGGCCAACGTGATCCGATTGACGCGCGTCGCGGGGACCGCGCTCGCGAGCGTGGCCCGGGGCACCGGGCCGGCGATGCCGAGCTGGTGGGCGAGCGGGCTAGCCACGGGCCGTCGCCAGCATCGTGCGCAAACGGCCGAGCACAGTTGCGCGGGCCTCGGCGGAAAGGCCCGCCACGAATGTCACGGGCATCAGAAGCGCGAGACTCAAGGCTACGCCGCCGGCCCATCCGAACCAATGATGCGCGAGCACCCGTTCGCCCAAGACGGCGGTGGCGCCGAACATCAGCAACATGACGGTCAATGGACGGGCGATCGACCGGAACAAGAGCCGGGCAGGGCGGTGCAGGCACCGGTCCACGAGCAGCGGGTACGCGATCGTCTGCACAAGCCGGCCCGCCAATACGCCGAGGCAGACCCCGACAATGCCGAGCGAGGGTGTGAGAGCGATGGAGACGCCGACGATGGTGACACCGGCGACGGCGGCGACCCAGACGCGCAGACGCGGCTGCAGCGTGGCGTCGAGGACGTAGGCGTCGGTGCGCACCAAGGCGGTCTGCGCGGTGGCAATCACGACGAGGAGATTGGTCCAAAACCCGGCGTAGTTTTCCGGGCCGACCCAGAGCGCCAGGAAGGACCGGTTCCACAGGAGGATCGTGCACCCCACGGCCGTGACGAACAGCCACGTCAGGTTCATCATCTCGGCCCGCAGGCGCGCCGCCCACTCGTACTCGCCGCGTCCGATTACGCCCCCGAGTCCCGGCATCGCAGCGCCGGTCGTGAAGACGTGAAGGCCGAGGGCGATCCGGCCGGCGTAGCCGGTGAGGACGTAGGTCGTCACGAGCGCCGGCGACACGACCATCCCCAGGATGATCACGTCACTGGCGAGGGCGATCTTCGCGACCACTTCGCCGATCGCGATCCAGGCGCTCATCCCGAGGAGCGAGCGCACCTCGTGCGGCGTGGGTCGCGCCACGCCGAACGACGCGACGTAGTGTTTCACGAGAATCCAAAAGCAGACGCCGGTGACGGCGATCAGCCCGACCTGGGCGCCAGCGATACCCACCAGCCCGAACCCGGCATAGATGGCGCCGGCGGTGAGCAGGCCACCGATCACGTTGAGCCCTGCTTGGAAGCCCATGCGTTTGTAGCCGAGGTTCATGCCGCGCAGCACGGACTCGGGCACCGACGCGAGCCCGCCCAGCAACAGGCTGATCAGGAGCGCCGCACTCGCCATTCGGACGGTCGTGTACAAGGCTGCGGGCACCTTGGTCACGACCGGCGACAGCCACACCAGGACGCTGCCGACCCCCGCGAGGAGCGGAGAGAACAGCAACCATACGACGAGCGCGCTGCCGACGGCGCGCCGATGCTCCATCGGATCTGCTGCCGTTTGCTTCGCGGCAATGACGAGACGCAGTGCTTCGGTCGGGCGCCCGTCGGCCGCGGACATGTAGCCGATCAGCCGATTGAGCATCTCCCACACGCCGAACAATTCGCGACCGAGGCCGCTGACGAGCAGGGGCGTGACGATGAGTCCCACCCCGAGTCGCGCGGCGTAGTCGAGCAGCGACTGGACGGCGTTGAGTGAGGCGCGCCGCGTGAGCGGCATCGGCACAGGCGCCACAAGCACGTCAGCCTGCATGGGCGGTCTCCTGGCAGGCTGCGAGGACTTGCGCCGCGAGCTCCTCGGGAGGCGCGCCGTTGCTTTCGAGAGAGATGACCTTGGGGCCGGTCTCCTGAGCCGTCAGACCGGAGATCACCCATTCGAACTCGCGCCGGTAGGCGGCGGCGAACTCGTACAGCTCGCGGTCGGAGCTGCTCTTGAGCGGATGGTCCTTCGTGCGAGAGCGGAGGCGATCGACCAGCAGGTGATCGGCCCCGTCGAGCAGGACGATCACGTCGAGGCGCGCGGCCCAGTGCGCCAGCACCTCGCGCCACCACGCATCCCGACGACCGTCTCGGAAGCAGGGATGCCCCAACACGCGAAACCACGCGAACGCGAATACGGGACCTTCGTCCAACACGATGACGTTGCGGTCGCCCTCGGGAAGGCGGCGAAGAAACTGGTCCAGGGCGTCAAGGCGGATGAGCTGCTCCGTCTCCTCCCACGGGAGCCACCGGGTTGCTCCGATGAGGGCGGCGATAGCGGGCGTCGTGCGCACTGCGCTCGCGACATAGAGCGGGCGGGGCAAGTTCCAGACGCTTGCTCCGACGAACTGCGGCCGCGCAGTGAGATGGTGCGTCACGGTCGATTTGCCAGCGCCGGCCGGCCCTGCCACCTCGACGACGAATCGCGGCACTCCCTACACCTCCGCCCACAGGAGCGCTCGCAAATCGACGAGCACCTCCGGCAGCGACCGTCCGGCATCCACGAGGTGGGCGCCGGTCTCAGACCAGTCCGTTTCCCAAATGATCCGGGACCGGGTCCGCACGTAGGCCGCCGGCTCATCGGTCTTGCGCCGTACCGCGATCTCCGGCTCGACCATCAACACGATGGTCACGTCGGGTCTCGTGATCTTGTTGTAATACCGCTGCTCGGCGCGGATCAGGGCGCGTGCCAGAGAGGAGGCGCGGCGCCTGATGCGCCCGCGTTTGAAGAGCTGCGGAATCTCGGGTCCAACGAGCTTACGGTTTTGCGCCACCGGGTAGCGCTCACACAGCGCGATCCCGCCGGCATCGGCGAAGCGCCGAGCGCGTGCGAAGAGGCGATAGCGATCTCGTGCGGTGCAGACGTGGCGCAGCAGATCGAGAACGCCGGTCGCGTCGGTGCCACCGAGCGCGCGCCGTGCTTTCCGGAGGCCGCCAACCAGGAGTGTCGTGAGCGATCGTGGCGGGCGGCCCAAGTGGGCGGTGATGACCTCGAAGGGCACGCCGAGCCAGCGCGAGAGTTCCGCGTTGCAGGTGGATTTGCCGGCGCCATCGCCGCCGAGCAACGCCACCACCCGGCCGCCCGAGGACGGATTGAGTCCGCGCCGCCGCGGCAGCATCCCGAGGCTGCGCCCGATCCGACGAAGGAGCAGCGTGAAGGGCGGGCGGGAAGCGTGTGCTTGCAGACGCCGTTCCAGGCCGCGGCGCAACCAGAGACGCTGCCAGCGCGAGCCCCCGGGGCGCAGCGATCGGGTGCAGGCGTCAAAGAATTCCACATCCACGGTCGGCAGGAGATCCGCAAGCCGCTCGACGAGCAGCTCCCGATCGATCTGGCGGAGCAGGTATGTGAACTCCGGCTCGGCATCCGCGAGCCATTTGGCGCGGCGCCGCGCGAGCAGATCACGGGGACTGTAGCGTTGCACCGTGCGCAGCACGAAGATGATGAACTCGAGCTCTGGCATCGGAACCGGGAACGGCTGACGGGGGACGGCCGTCTCGAGGACGGCTCGCTCCATCGCAAGGCGGTAGACGGTGGTCCAGTACCCTCCGACGATCAGGCGGCGGTGGACGTGCACATGCACGAGCGAGCCGTTGCGGGCGTCGTAGCCGATCCAGCTCGCCGTGCCGGGGAACTCGGCTTCCGGCGGCGGGACGGCCTGCTTGAAGCCCAGGCGGGCCAGCACGGTGTGCAGGCGCTCCGCCCAAACGGGATCGACGAGCAGATCGACATCGCCGGCGCCGCTTTCCCAGCGGGCCCGCTTCCAGTGCCCTTTCCACTGGCAGTAGACCACTCCGGCGGCCTCGAGCGACTCCCCGAGGCGATCGAGCAGCGACGGCGCAGCCGTCACCGGCTGAGGATCGCGCATCTGGAGCGTCATGCCGTCATTCGCGCGGCGCCGCGTTCGTTCATGATGCGCCGCGCGTCCGCCAGCTCCGGCGGGAGGGGGAACTCGCGGCGGCCGAGCAACGCCGTGCCGAGCATCCAGGCGGTCCGAACGATGAGTGTGAAGTCGAACGCGAGCGATGTCCGGCGCACGTACACGATGTCCATCGCCAGTTTCAGTGGCAGCAACCGCTCGCCGTAGCAACCCTCTGCATCATGCGCGTCGAGCTGAGTCTCGCCGTGCGTGTACGCGTAGATGCTGCCCGGACTCGTGAGTCCCGGCAGCACGCGGAGCGTCTCGTGGTGGAGCGGCGCGTAGAACCGCTCCACCATCCGGGGGTCCTCGGGCCGGGGGCCGACGATCGCCATGTCGCCGCGCAGGATGTTGTACAACTGCGGCAGCTCGTCGACCTTCGTGCGGCGCAACAACGCACCGAACGGGAACACTCTTGGGTCATTTTTCGCGGTGATGGCGCTGGGATAGGCCTGACCCATCCGCATCGTACGGAGTTTGTACATGGTAAACACCCGGCTCCGCATACCGACGCGCTGCGCGCGGTAGAGAATGGGGCCGGGCCCCGCGAGCCGGATCCCGACGGCGGCAACGGCCAGCACGGGCGCGACAGCGACGAGCGCCACTCCCGCGAGGATCACATCGAGCACGCGCTTGGCGGTCACGCGCGGTAGGTCCGCACGACGTCCAACACCGCCTCGATCACGTCGCCCACGTCGCGGTCGGTCAGCCCGGGGTTGAGCGGCAGGCTCAACATGCGCCGGTAGTTGTCGTAAGCGACCGGAAAGCTGCCGGGGGTGTAGCCGTACTTGTCTCGGTAGTACGGATGGATGTGAATCGGGATGAAATGCACCGACGTGCCGATGTTGCGGTCGGCGAGCTCCTGGATGAAGCGGTCACGCCCGATCATCAGCGCGTCGTCGCGCAGGCGCAGCACGTAGAGGTGCCAGGCGTGCTCGACGTCCGGGCGCGTCACGGGGCGTTCGAGGGCCGGCTCGTCCGCGAAAGCGCGGTCGTACTCGCTCACGACCGCGCGGCGCCGCGCCTGAAACTGGCGGAGCTTGCGCAGCTGCCACAGCCCGAGCGCCGCCTGGATGTCGGTCATGTTGTACTTGAAGCCAGGGACCAGGACCTCGTAGAACCAACTGCCGCCCTCGTCGTACCGCTTCCAGGCGTCGCGGCTCATGCCGTGCAGACTGATCACTCGCGCCCGGGCCAGGAACTCGGGCTCGGCCGTGAGCATCCCGCCTTCACCAGTCGTCAGATTCTTGGTCGCATAAAAGCTGAAGGCGACGGGATTGCCCTCACTGCCGATGGGTCGCCCCTTGTAACAGGCGGGCAATGCGTGGGCGGCGTCCTCGACTATTCCCAAGCCATGGGCCCTGGCCGACGCGCGCAGTGGGTCGAGGTCGGCGGGGTGACCGCCGTAATGCACGGGCAAGATCGCGCGGGTGTGCGCAGTGATCGCCGCCTCGACCTTGCGCGGGTCGATGTTGAGCGTGTCCGGCTCGACGTCTACCAGTACGGGTCGCGCGCCCACGTGCTCGATGACGTTCACGGACGCCGTGAACGTCATCGGTGTCGTGATGACCTCGTCCCCCGGACCGATACCCAGCGTCTTGAGCGCGGTATGCAAGGCGGCGGTGCAGGAATTGAGCGCTAACGCGCCTGGAGCCCGCAGAAATGCCGCGAATTCATCCTCGAACCGCTTCGTCTTCGGTCCGGTCGAGATCCAGCGAGACCGGAGCGTGTCCACAACCTCCCGAATCTCCTCCTCGCCGATCGTCGGCGGGGAGAAGGAGAGGAAGTCACTGCGCTTGGGTGGTGCAGAGCTGGCCGTGATGGTGCTGCCCCCTGGGCCTCTGGGCCCGATATCGGACACGCAATGCGGGTCGCCCGCGAGGCGCCACCAACGCAGGTCACGTGCGCGGACGTTCCTGTCGGTTGAGCGCTTGTAGCAAAAGCACTTAGCCGCGCGGGCCAGCGCGCGCGCGTCCTCTACTGCCACGTCGACGTTACAGATTTGCGTGAGGCTTGCGACGATTGGAGAACGGGCCGTGCACGCGTTGGAAGCGCAGGTACGTATCTGCGCGTGGCGGCACGCGTTGCGCGGCGAGCTCCTGGGGGTCCCCGCGGTACCCGGCTTGCAAACGTGGGAGGGCTGAAGGCACTACCTAACCCTCGAGAGCCGGACCGAACTACATGGCGAGTGACGCGACACTACCTCCTAACCAACCGGCCCTGGTGCCGTTCCAAACCGGGTTCCAGGCCGCCGCGGCACCCGCGCCGATGAGTGATTGGGCTCGCGTGTTCGCGGCTGCCCGCCGCTATAAGATGTTGGTCGCCACCGTCACGGTAGTCGGCTCCTTGGCCGGCCTGGTCATTGGGAAGTTCCTCAAGCCCGTCTACCAAGCGCAGGCCACGATCTGGATCCAGTCATCGGAACAGGATCACGATCGTGGTCGTGCCGATCAGGGGCCGATCCAAAGCGCCCAGTTGCTTGGCACCTCGGGCGGCTGGCTCGATCTGATCAGATCCCATGTCGTGTTGAACGACGTCGTCCGCGAGGCGCGGCTGTACCTCGCGCCGAAGTCGCGGGCCGACTCCGCGGCGCTGGCGACGCTCACCGTGTTCGGGGACGTTCGGCCCGGCACCTATCGGCTCGAGGTGGATCAGACCGGGCAGCACTTCACGCTCCGAGACGTCGCGGAGAACGCGGTGCTGCAGCAAGGCAGCGTCGGCGACTCGGTTGGCGGGTTGCTGGGCCTGGCGTGGGTGCCACCCGCGGGTACGCTGCGACCCCGGGCCGTGATTCGCTTTACCATGACCGCGTTGAGCGACGTGGCGTTGGAGCTCTCGCAGTCCTTGCGGATCCGGGCCACGGCGGACGGCTATTTCGTTCGCCTGGAGCGGCGCGGTCACGATCCGGTTCTCATAACCACGACCGTGAATGCGGTGGCGGATCGGCTCGTGGCTGTGGCCGCAGACCTGAAGCGTGAGCGGCGCACCGAGCTGTCGTCGATCCTGCACGAACAACGCGACCGTGCCAAGGCCAACCTGAGCAGCGCGGAGCTCGCGCTGACGCAGTTCCGGGTGCGCAACGCCGTGCGCCCGTCGGAGGGCCCGGCGGAAGGCCCCGACGGTCGCCGCATCACAGCCGACCCCACGTTCGCGAGTTATGTGGACCTCCAGGTGGCGATTGACGGGCTGGCCCGCGACCGCGAAGCAATCACCCAGGTAGTGGCACGGGCGAGGGACGGGGGCGTCCCGGTGGATGAGCTCAGCATGATCGGTGCGGTGCAGCGCTCCTCGGCGCTAGCGGCCGCGCTGAAGGACCTCGCCGACCGGCAGGCCGAGCTCCGCGTGCTCCGCTTCCGTTACGCCGATACGCACCCGCCCGTGCGCCGTCTGGCGCAGCAGGTTGATACCCTCGCGCGGTACGTGATTCCGGAGCTAGGCGGTGCGCTGGTCGCCGCCCTGGCCGCGCGGGAGCACGAGCTGCAGCAACGCATCGACTCGATCGCGAGAGCCCTGCGCGGCGCGCCCCCCGTGGCCCTGGAGGAGATCCGACTGGCGCGCGACCAGGCCAACGCTACGGAGCTGTTCTCCAATCTCGAGCAGCGCTACAACGAAGCGCGTCTCGCCGAGGTCAGCACGCTGCCCGACGTCCGCATCCTCGAGCGCGCTAGCCGGCCCGCGCGGCCGGTCGTCAACGCGACACCTCTGGTGCTGCTGCTCGCCTTGGTTGTGAGCCTGGGCACGGGCGTCGGCGGCGCCGCGCTGCTCGATCGGGCCGATCCCAAAATCCGCGATCCGGAGCAAGTGACCCGCGCGATGGGGCTCTCGATCCTCGGCGCCGTGCCGCACGTGCACCGCAACGGGAACGGGAACGGGAACGGGCGCGCACACGCGGAAACCGACGACACCGGAGCGCTCGAGGCACTGCGCGGCATTCGCCTGAACGTGCAGCACGCCTACGGCGCTGCCGGACCGCTGCTCATCACCGTCACCAGCCCAGGGCGCGGCGACGGCAAGTCCTTCGTGACGTGCAATCTGGCGCTGGCCTTCGCGCAAGTGGGATACCGCACGTTGCTGATCGACGGCGACGTTCGCTGCGGCGCGCTGCACCGCCTCCTGAAAGCCGCCCGCCGCCCGGGGCTCACCGACGTGCTGGCGAATGAGGTCACTCCAGATCAGGTCGTGCAGAGCACGCCTTACGCGCACCTCTCCTTCATCGGCGGTGGCTCGCGTCTGCATCGCGGCCCCGAACTGTTGTGCTCCGAGGCCTTGCCGCGCTTGATCACCGCGATGCGACCGCATTACGACGCGATCCTCGTGGATAGCCCACCGCTCGCCGCCGGCGTGGATGCGAGTGCGCTGGGCGCCGTCACGGGGAGCCTGCTGGTTGTGCTGCGCACGGGCGTCACGGACCGCATGATCGCAGAGGCGAAAGTGGAGCTGCTGCGGACCCTCCCCATCCGCATGCTCGGAGTCGTGCTGAACGACGTGCGCCCCGGGGTGGCGTACAGTTACTACGCGTATTCGCTCGAGGGATACTCGGTACGTGAGGAGGACCCCGACGGGCGGGCCGGGACTCTGCTGCCGAGGCGCTCGTGACCTCCCTCGCGTGCGTCCTCGGCGACTCCGACCTGCTGCGTGCCCTCGGTCTCGCGGGCATCCCCTGCGTGGTCGCGGCGGCGCCGGGCGAGCCGGCGCGCTATTCGCGCTTCGCCCGAGCGGTGCTCGACTGGGCGGATGCCTGGGAGCGGCCGGAGGAGCTGCTGCAGCTGCTCGAGCGCTTCGCCGCCGCGCAGGACACGCCCCCCGTGCTGTTCTATGAAGAAGACCGGGAGCTGCTCCTCATCTCTCGCTACCGTGAGCGCCTGAGCCGACACTTCCGCTTCGTGGTGCCCGATCCCGTCTTGGTTGAGGATCTGGTCGACAAGGGCCGCTTTCAAGCGCTGGCACGGCGACTCGATCTGCCGGTTCCCGCGGCGCGAGTTCTGAACCCGTCCGTGGATCCAGTGCCTCTCGACCTCCAATTCCCGATAGCACTGAAGCCCATTGTACGACGGGGCGACCAGTGGACGCCGATCGGCGGAGCGGCCAAGGCGCTGCGTCTCGACACCCTGCTCGCGCTGGTGTCCTACTGGCCGCGCCTCGTCACGGCGCGGATGCCGGTCCTGCTTCAGCAGCTGATTCCGGGTCCGGAGACGTGTATCGAGAGTTATCACGTCTACGTCGACGCGCACGGTGAAACTGTCGGCGAGTTCACGGGGCGGAAGATCCGCACGTGGCCTCCCGCCTATGGCGACAGCACAGCGCTCGAGATCACCGACGCGCCGGAGGTCACGGCGCTGGGGCGCGACCTGGTCCGCCGGCTCGGCCTGCGAGGCGTCGCCAAGTTCGATTTCAAGCGCGCGCCCGACGGCCGATTGTATCTGCTCGAGGTCAATCCGCGCTTTACGCTGTGGCACCATCTTGGCGCGCGCGCCGGCGTGAACATCCCGGCGCTGGTGTACGCCGACCTCGCCGGGCTGCCCCGCGCCCACGGCCAGACGGCGCGGGCGGGCATGCGTTGGTGCAAGCCATGGGGAGACGTGGTGGCCGCCCGTGCCGCCGGCATCCCGTTCCTGAAATGGCTCCCGTGGGCACTCAGCTGCGAGGTGAACCGGGTTGTGGCCTGGGACGACCCGATGCCATTCGTCCGAGGCGTGCTGTGGCGGGTGCAGTCCCGCGTTTTTCGATCCCGGCCCGGTGCTCCGCTACCCAGACAAGAAATGAGGCCCGCATCATGACCATCACTCGCGTGACCATCGCCGCCCTTGTCGCGCTGCTGGCTGCCCCCCGTCCTTCGGCGGGACAAGATCGGGACAGCTCGCACGCGTCGGGACTCGGCGCGACGCGTGAGGCGCTCGAGGCGAGCGCTACGCGCCTCGAGCAGGGCGCGCAGTCGGCCGACGCCGCGCGCGAGGCCGCCGCCATTCGGATGCGGCTCAGCCGCGGCGACTTCGGGGTCGGCGATCGCGTCCTGCTCGCCGTGGAAGGTGAGCCCGCACTGTCCGACACGTTCACCGTGGGGCTCGGATCCACAATCACGCTGCCGACGATCGGCGATGTATCGCTCCAGGGAGTATTGCGGTCGGAGGTGCAGGACTATCTGACGCGCCGCATTGGCCAGAACCTCCGCGATCCGGTTGTGCGCGCGACGCCGTACGTGCGGCTCTCGATCGTGGGGGCCGTCGCGCGGCCGGGGTACTACCCGGTCTCCGCGGCGGCGTTGCTCTCGGACGCCTTGATGGCTGCCGGCGGTCCGACACCGAACGCGAAGATGAAAGACATGCGCATCGAGCGTGAGGGTCATGCCATCCTGGAGAAGAAGGCCTTGCAGCACGCGGTCGCCGCGGGGACAACGATTGACGAGGCAGGGCTCATTGCTGGGGATCAGTACGTCATTCCAGGGGGCGGGACGACGGGCACAAGAGAGACGATTGGGTTCATCGCCCTGCTGTTGACCATCCCCCTTACCGTGTATTCGCTGACCCAGATCTCGAAGTGACACAGCTCCCGTCAGTCCTGTCCGTCGTCGGCGCGAGGCCGAACTTCATGAAGCTGGCGCCGGTCGCGCGGGCACTCGCGGCGCGCGGCGCGCGACACGCCGTCGTGCACACCGGCCAGCATTACGACCCGGAGATGTCGGAGGCGTTCTTCCGGGACCTGTGCCTGCCGCGCGCGGATCACGCCCTCGAGGTGGGCTCGGGCTCGCACGCCCGGCAAACGGCGGCCATCATGGAGCGGTTCGAGCCGCTGTGCGAAACGCTCGCTCCCGACGTCGTCCTGGTGTACGGGGACGTCAACTCCACCGTTGCGGCCGCGCTGGTCGCGGCGAAACTGGGCATCGCGGTCGGTCACGTGGAAGCGGGGCTGCGCAGCGGGGATCGCACGATGCCCGAGGAGTTGAACCGGCTCGTGACCGACCACTTGGCGAACCTGCTCTTCGCGCCCTCTCCGGACGCGGTGGAGAATCTGTGCGCCGAAGGCGTGTCCGGGCCGCAGGTCCACTTTGTCGGCAATGTGATGATCGACTCACTCGTCGTAGCGCTGCCGGCTGCCCGCGCGCTGGAAGCGCCGCGCCGGCACGGCGTCGCGAAAGGGCAATACACGGTCGTCACGCTGCACCGGCCGGCGAACGTGGACGACGCGGCGACGCTGTGCGAGCTGCTCGGTGCGCTGGGGCAAGTCAGCAAGCACAGCCCCACGCTCTTTCCCGTGCACCCGCGCACGCGCGCGCGCATGCAAACGCTGGGCGTGGATCTGGCCGCCATGAACGGCGTCCGTGTGCTGGAGCCCCTGCCGTACCTGGAGATGCTGGGGCTCGTCAGCGATGCCGGGCTCGTGATCACCGACTCGGGCGGACTTCAGGAAGAGACGTCCTGGCTCGGCGTCCCGTGCGTTACCGTGCGGCCCAACACCGAGCGGCCCATCACGTGTGCCGTAGGGACCAACCGGCTCGTCGCCCCGCAGCGAGACGCGATCCAGGACGCCGCGCGAGCAGCGGTGGCGCAGCGGCCGGCGACGCCGCCGGTGATCGATCGGTGGGACGGGCACACCGGAGAGCGGATCGCGGCCGTGTTGTGCGACGGCGCGCGGTTCGACTGACGCCATGACCGGCGGCCTGGCGAGAGCTCGTGATCTCCTGCGACTGGTGTTCACCGGGCGCGGGCGCAGGATGTGGCAAGCCGTGAGCTACCGGCTCTACTCCAATTCAGCGTCCGTCGGGCTGCGGCGCGACCTGCGAGAACCGCATTTGGCACCCGCCGCCAAGCGGCCGTTCCAGGTGCGGCCGCTCACATCGGACGACGACCTCGCG
>WNEN01000012.1_pt1 | contig 40021 bp, 36 predicted proteins | sample 5399951 | NCBI WGS metagenome assembly WNEN01 (sample SAMN13153327, study PRJNA577476) | soil metagenome | isolation source: 20 cm grassland meadow soil 5 days after 1st rain plot 2 | place: USA:California | collected 2015-09-21
CAGTCGATGCGCACGGCATAAAGGTTCAACGCGTTGCTCCCGCCGATGACCGTGCCGATCGCAGGGTGGCCCGCCGGATCCTCCTGGTCGAGAATCAGGATGCCCATGGCGCGTTGGGAGGTATCGTCCACCACGAGCAGGCCGTATCCGCGCTGCGGGAACGCCGGCCCCCGAAACTGCATGGAGATCTTGCCGGCCGCATCGCGTCCGACGATGACGGCGCCACGATCGTTCTTCTGCTGGATCACGAGCGCGGGGAGCGAGTCGGGAAGGCCGCGCGGCGGATCGGTCACGACCGCGCGCGCATTGGAGAGCTGCGACGTGATCATGGACGGGCCGGCCAGAAGCGCGATCCCGCACGTCGGAGAGCCACCCGTCCCCCGATTGCAGGCTGCAGCTGCAGCCAGCATAAGTGTCGGCAGCGCCATGCGTTTCATAGCGGCAAATGTAACCTAATGCGACCAGATCGCCGTGACCGTAACCGCCCGCACCGGCGCGAGCGTCTCGGGCACCATGTTGTAGATGTAATTGAGAACGTTGGTTGCGAGGAGTCGCAGCTCCACAGGTCCGCGCGTCCACGAGCCCCGAAGATCCAGCACGCTCATCGGCACGCGCCGCGGGTCGACGAATCCTTCGAGCTCTATCGTTTCAGGGCGGCTCGCAAATCGATAATCCGCCCCGACAGCAGCGGCGCCGAGCGTGTAATCCGCTCCGAGCGTGAGCTGGTGCGGTGGCCGGAACGCGAGCGGCCCGCTCGTGCTGTCGCCGGCGAGCTGGCGGCGCGTGGACAGGTACATGTAGCCGAGCGTCGTGGTGAGATGCCCGGCGATCGGTGCGGCGATCACGCTGGCGTCGAGCCCCGCCATGCGAGCGCGGACGACGTTCTGCAGTTGGATCTTCACGTGCGTACCGGTGCTATCGGTGATCTGGATGACCTGCGGCTCGATCAGATCGCGCGCCTCGGTCCAGAACAGCGCGGCGTCGAGCCGGAGCGTGCGCAGCAGCGGTGCGCTGGTGTGCCCGAGCTCGAACGACCAGGCCGTCTCGGGCCGGAGCGTGGGATTCGGTATCACCTCGAATCCCAGCGCAACGGTGCGCACGAACCGCTCCGCCATTGTGGGCGAGCGGAAGCCTCGACCTATCGACGCCCGCAGCGTTCCCCCGTCGCGCGCATGATGGTCGGTCGGAACCGACAACCCGATTCGGGGACTGACCACGGCGGTCAGCGAGCCACCGTCCACCGCCAGGAAGTCGACGCGCGCGCCGCCGCTCACGCGCACCGTCCCGGCGCGCTGCTCGCTTTGCCCGTAAGCGGCGAATTCGGACTGCGTATGTTTGCCGAAGATGTCGCTCGTCACGTCGGAGAACGTGCCCTCGAGACCCACCACCACCGTGCGCGTGCTGTCGGGACGGTCTTCGATCTGCCCCGCCAGTCCATAGCGGTCGCTGAGACCGTACTCTGATGTGCTGCGCCGCACATCCGTGAAGTCAGTTCGGAGCCACGAGCCGCGCGCGCTCCACGCGAATTGCGGCGACAGGGTGGTGCGGGTTTGCGCGGTGACGTAGGCCTTTCTCGAGTCGGTGTGGGCGCCGAGCTCCGTCGTGTCCACCTTGAACGGCTGATAGACCTGGCCTTGATCGTCGCACTCCCCGCGGCTGCACCAGCTGAGCGGTTCGTCATAGCGGTCCGACGCCCAGGCGCCGGAGACATCGACCCGCGTGTTGTTGGTATGCCAGCGTCCTTTCGCGGCGAAGTGCAGGTGGTCGTCCTGGTCCTGCTCGCGGTAGCCGTCCGAATGGCGGTCACCGCCGGAGATGCGCCCCCCCAGTACGTCGTTGCCGTATGAGGCGGAGACATCGGCGGAGCCGAGGATTCCGGTGTTGTCGCGAAACCGCCAGATGCCGTGCGGCGGATCGCCGAGCGCGCCGCCGGTCAACCGGAGAGTGGAATGGAAGCCATCCGGAATGTCGCGCGTGGTCAGATTGATCACGCCGCCGAGCGCGGCCGATCCATAGAGCGACGAGCCGGCCCCCTTCAAGACCTCGACGCTCTCGATCTCGTCCACCGCGAGCAGATCCCAGTTGATCCCGCCGCGGTCGCCCTGATTCATCGGAACGCCGTCGACGGTCATCAGCACCCGAGAGTTCAGGCCCTGTACGTATCCGGTCGAGCCGCGAATGTTGGTCTGCCCGTTGATCATTTGAACGCCGGAGACATGCGCGACCGCTTCGTCGATCGTGGCGACGGCTCGGTGATCGATGTCTTCGGGCGTGACGTTCGCGACGCTGGTCGAGGGCCTCTCGCCGAAGTGGGGCACGCGGCTGCTGATCACGTCCACGGGCGGCAGGGCCAGCGGCTCGGCTGCCAGGGCAAAGTCCACGGTCGTCGAGTCGCCTCCGGTGAGCGCGACGACGGTGTCTGCCGCCGCATGTGCTATGGCGGCGGCATAGAGATGAACACGGCCGGCGGGGACCAAGACGATTCGAAACCGGCCCGCGGGATCGGTGCGAGCCGCGAGCGTGGTTCCGCGCACGGCGACGGTCGCGCTCGCGATCGGCGCGCCCTCCGTATCGCGGACCGTGCCGCGGACGACGCCCTGCGCACCTGCGCGCACGGGCGCCAGGACGAGCAGGAGCGCCGCTATTGCGCGGTACATGACACGAAATCGGTGGCGGGACGAAGGTTGTCGAAGTCGACGACGAAATTGATGTCACCGGGTGCAGGTCCGTTCGACACGGTGACGACCCCGGGCTGGGTGGTGTCGGCGGGATCGCGATAATAGCCGGCGACGCGCAGGAGCGCGGTATCGGCGGGTGTCAGCGTCAAGCTGCCTTGTTTCTTCCACACTGCCACCACCCAGTGATAGGTGTCGGGGGGGAGCTCGACGCTGTAGTCGGCCACCGAATCGGTATAGGGCACCGAGCCGGGTATGAGGGGGCGGCGGTTGGCGATGAGGTCGTTGCAGGTCTGGGGGAACGTGGCGTAGGCGGCGATGAAGACGTCGTCGGTGCTGTCGGGAATGGTGCCCTGAAATCGCAGCGTCCCGCACAGACCGACGAGCGACGGTGCGCAAATCGGCTCAGGCTGAAGACCGCCGCCACAACCGGCGATCACCAGAGCCACAAGGAGGATTGTGCGCATCCGCCAATTTGGGGCAGGCCGCTGAAGCGTCAACTTGACCGTGGTTTTGCGGCGGAATAACGTTTCGGCATGCCACTTTACGAATACCGCTGCACGGCGTGCGACGCGCAGTTCTCGCGCACCGAGACGATGGCGCAGCACTTGAACCATAAGCGGCCGGCGTGTCCGGAGTGCAAGTCGCGCGCTGTGGAGCCCGTCTTCTCCGACTTCTTCGCGAAGACCATCCGCAAGAGCTGATCCTGTTCGAGCGCCTGCGGGACGCGTTCCGCGCCGCTGTCGATGCGGCGTCCACGCCCGATCTGCGCTCGCTCGCGCGGCAGATGCGTGAGGCCGTCGTCGATGCCAAAGTCGCCGTCCAGGAGATTCAGGAGGCGGTGACGCGGACCGAGCGGGAAATCGCCGCGCAGCGACAGCAGCTCGCGGACGCGGAGCGCCGCGGCCGGCTCGCCGGCGAAATCCAGGATCAGGAAACCGTCGCGGTGGCCGAGCGTTTCGCGGCCAAACACCGCGAGCGCGTCGGCGTGTTGGAGCGCAAGCTGGTCGCGCAGCGGGACGAGCTTGGGCTCGCGCAACGCGAGCTGGACGACATGCAGGCGCAGCTCAAGAGCGCGGCGGCCGCACAGCCGAGCACCGAGCATGCCTGGCGCGATATCGAGGAAGCAGGCGGCGCCCGGCCCGGGACAGACCTGCAGGACGAGCTGCTCAAGGCGGACATGGATCGCGCGGCGCGCGAGGCCGCCGCGCAGCGCCAGCTCGAGGAGCTGAAAAAGAAAATGAGAAAGGACTGACCGTGCTGCTGCTCTCTCTCCTCCAGATCCTCCACCAACCTCCACAACCTCCACCATCCGACTTTCTCAAACGCGCTCACACCTACAGCATCGTCGCGTATGACTCGGCCACGGGCGATCTGGGCATCGCCGTGCAGTCGAAGTTTCCGAACGTCGGCGGCCTCGTGCCGTGGGCCAAGGCGGGCGTCGGTGCGGTCGCGACGCAGGCGTTGAGCAACACCGATTACGGCGAGAAGGGCCTGGAGCTGATGGCGCGCGGCGCGACGGCGCCCGAGGCCATGCGGATCATCATGCGCGGCGATTCCCAGCCGTCGCAGCGGCAGGTCGGGATGGTAGATGCCCACGGGAATTCGGCGAGCTGGACCGGCGATTCGACGTTCGATTGGGCGGGAGGACGCGCGGGGGGAGGCGCGGCCGGCGGCAAGAATCAGCTGATCACCGGGCACGGGTATGCGGCGCAGGCCAACATCATGGTATCCGATGCGACCGTGCGAAACATGGCCGAGACGTTCGAGCGCACGACGGGCAGTCTGGCGGATCGGCTGATCGCCGCGCTCGTGGCGGGGCAGGCGGGCGGCGGCGACAAGCGCGGCATGCAATCGGCGGCGCTGCTCGTCGTGCGCGCGAAGGGCGGATATCTCGGCGGTACGGATCGGTACATCGACATCCGCGTGTATGACGCGCCGGATCCCATCAAGGAGCTGCAGCGGCTGTACGCGCTCCACAAGTTGTTCTTCTTCACGAGCGATTCGGCCGATCTGGTACCGATCACGCCGGCGCTGCAGAAGGAGCTCGAAGCGATCCTGCTGCGTGAGCCGGTCAATCAGTCGCAAAAGTGGCTCGACGCGCCGCAACCCAAGCTCAACCAGAAGTTTCTCACCGCGCTCGCCAGTTTCATGTATTGGGAGAACTACGACGTGCGCGTACGGATGGACGGCAGAATTGACCGTGTCGCACTGGATGACATCCGGAAGAATCGGAGTGTGCGCGGTACGCGGTAAGCGGTATGCGGGAATGCCCGCGCACCGTGCACCGCTCACCTGGAGGCTTCGATGGATGTAAAACGCGGCCGCATGGTGTTTCTCGGCTACGGAAAATACTGGCGCTCGGATCGCATCCTGGGTCTGACGCCAATCGAACAGGGGCGCGGCCCGGGCCAGCGCACCAATGTCTTCATCGAGGGCCAGACGGAGCCGGTCGTCGCTTCGCGGACCGAGCAGGCGATCCTCGAGGACATGGGCGCGTCCGACGACAGCTTTCAGCAGGAAGCGCTGCGCCAGGCGACGCGCGAGCTGCTCGAAGCGTTTCACGAGTTCTCGCCGGTGCTGCGGCGCGCGCTGCAGAACGAGCACCACTTCGACGTGGAGAAGTGGGAGGGGCGGCTCGGCAACCTGCTGCGGCCCACGGCGCAGCCGGACCTCGCTGAACAAGACGATTTGTTCGCTCGATGAACGGCGAACGGAAGTTCTTCGGTCATCCGGGCGGTCTCGCCACGCTGTTCTTCACCGAGATGTGGGAGCGCTTCAGCTACTACGGGATGCGCGCCTTTCTCATTCTGTACATGGTCCACGCGCTCGGATTCGACGACCGTCATGCCGGCCGCGTGTACGGCAACTACACCGCCGGCGTCTGGGCCGCGGCGATCGTCGGGGGCATCATCGCCGACTGGTGGCTGGGACAGTACCGCAGCGTTCTCATCGGCGGGATCATCATTGCCGTGGGGCACTTCACGCTGGCGTTTCACCCGCTGCCCTTCTTCTACACCGGCCTGTCGCTGATCGTGGTCGGTACCGGGTTGCTCAAGCCCAACGTCTCAGGCATCGTCGGCGCGCTCTACGAGCCGGACGACGCCCGGCGTGACGCGGGTTTCTCGATCTTCTACATGGGCATCAACCTCGGCGCGTTCATTGGGCCGTTGATCGCCGGGTGGCTGGCGCAGAAAGTGGATTGGCACCTGGGCTTCGCCTGCGCCGGTGTCGGCATGTCGCTGGGACTGCTGCAGTACGTGCTCGGGCGCCGGAGCCTGCAGCCGGCCATCGAGCGGTTGGCCCGCCGCCCGAAGCCCGTCGTTACGGCCACGGCGGCTCCGGCGCCATCGGGCGGTTTTTGGGGATTCACCGCCACGGAGTGGAAGCGGATCGGCGCGATGGGAGTGTTCTTCGTCCTCGCGGCGATCTTCTGGGGTGCGTACGAGCAGGCGGGATCCAGTCTCAATCTGTTCGGCGATCGTTACACGACGCTGCGCATTCTCGGATTCAGTTTCCCGTCGAGCTGGTACGTCTCCATCCAGGCGATCTTCGTGATCCTGCTGGCTCCCGCGTTCGCCTGGCTCTGGATTCGTCTCGGCAAGTACGAGCCCACGACGCCCACGAAGTTCGCCTTCGGCCTGTTCTTCGTGGGACTGTCATTCCTGTTTCTCCTGATTCCGGCGTCGGCGATTCAGGGGACGCCGGGGCTCCGCGTCTCACCGTTCTGGCTCGTCGGCTGCTACTTCATCCAGGAGCTCGGCGAGCTGTGCATTTCGCCGGTGGGTCTGTCGGTGTTCACGAAGCTCGCCCCCGTGAAGATCGTCGGAATGATGCTCGGCGTCTGGTTCCTCGCCGACTCGGTCGGCAACAAAGTCGCGGGGTACGCCGCCGGGTTCATCTCCTCCGCACCGCTGACCCAACTCTTCGGGGTCGTGGGCGCCGTGTGCGTCGGCGCGTCGCTGGTCGCGTTCGCGATCGTCAAACCCGTCAAGCGACTGATGGGCGGAGTGCGCTAGATGGCACAGCCGGTCGCGCAGCAGCGCGACACCGCGGGGTGGTTTGGGCATCCCCGCGGCCTCTCGACGCTGTTTTTCACCGAGATGTGGGAGCGCTTCAGCTTCTACGGCCTCAAAGCGCTCCTCATCCTGTTCATGACGGCGAATGCCGCGCAGGGTGGATTAGGGTTCAGCGCGGAAAAAGGCGGCGCGATCCTCGGCTGGTACGGCTTCGGCGTGTACGCCACCGCCATCTTTGGCGGCTTAGCCGCGGACAAAGTCCTGGGACAGTATCGCAGCGTGCTGCTGGGCGGAATCATCATCGCTCTGGGCCACTTCAGCATGGCCGTCCCGACCATGGCGACCTTCTATCTCGGTCTCTGCCTCATCATCGCCGGCACGGGACTCCTGAAGCCGAACGCGAGCACGATGGTCGGTTCGCTGTACGACGCCGCCGACGCGCGGCGCGACGCAGGGTTCTCCATCTTCTACGTCGGCATCAACGTCGGCGCGTTCGTGGCCCCCCTGGTCGTCGGGACGCTCGGCCAGGAGGTCAACTGGCATGCCGGCTTCGCCTGCGCCGGCGTCGGCATGATCATCGGACTCATCCAGTACGTTGCCGGCAAGCCGCGCCTCATGCCTGCGCTCGAGCGCCTCGGCCAAACCGAAAACCGCGCCGCGGCATCCGACGAGCGGTGGTGGGAGTTCTGGCGCTGGGTTCGCACGCGCGAGGAGTGGGGGCGCGTCACGGCGATCGCGCTGCTGTTCATCTTCTCGTCGATCTTCTGGGGCGCGTTTGAGCAGGCCGCCTCGAGCTTGAACCTCTTTGCCGACCGTCTGACCGACAACCGGCTGTTCGGGTTCGAATTCCCCTCGACCTGGTATCAGTCGCTGAACTCGATGTACATGATCTTCGGCCTCGCGCCGTTCATCGGCTGGATCTGGGTCCGCCTGGGCGACCGGCAGCCCTCGAGTCCCGTGAAATTCGCCCTGGGACTTTTTTTTGTCGGGCTCGGTTTCGCGTTCATCGTCCCCGCGGCAAAGGTCGCGCAGACCGGTGTGAAGGTCAGTCCCTGGTGGCTGATCGGTTTGTACTTCCTGCACACGATCGGCGAGCTGTGTCTCAGCCCGGTCGGCTTGTCGATCGTCACGAAACTCGCGCCCGCCCGCATCGTGGGCTTCATGATGGGATGGTGGTTTCTGTCGATTGCGGTCGGGAACAAGCTGGCCGGCATGGCGGGGGGACTCTTTGAGACGTTGCCGCTGCCACGGCTTTTTGGGGCGGTGGCCGCGGTGACCTTCGTGGCAGCGCTCGTCCTTTTGGCGATCACTCCATGGCTACGGCGACTGATGGGCGGGGTGCGATAGACTACCGCCCGTCCATTGGTCGCTCGGCGTAATGGCAGGCGGCCAGATGCCCCGGCGTGATCTCTCGCAAAGGCGGAATCTCAGTTCGGCACCGTTCACTCTTGAGCGGATGGGGGCACCGCGGATGAAACGGACATCCCGACGGCGGCCGGGCCGGTGATGGCATGTCGCCCGCGAGCACAATGCGCTGCTTGCGCGCGCGAGGATTGGGTTCGGGAACCGCCGACAACAGCGCGGTCGTGTAGGGATGGCGAGGCAGCGCATAGATCTCGGCCGCCGGCGCGCGCTCCACGATCTTGCCGAGATACATGACGGCGACGTCGTCGGCGATGTGGCGGACGACGGCGAGGTCGTGCGCGATGAACAGATACGTCAAGCGCCGTTTGGTCTGGAGATCGGCGAGCAGATTCAACACCTGCGCCTGCACGGAGACGTCGAGCGCGCTCACCGGCTCGTCGCACACGATGAATTGGGGCTCGACCGAGAGCGCGCGCGCGATCCCCACGCGCTGGCGCTGCCCCCCCGACAGCTCGTGCGGGTAGCGCTTCGCGAACGCGGCGTCGAGACCGACCTCATCGAGGAGGGCGGAGACCGCGCCCTTGAGTCCGTGGATCTCGAGCGGCTCGCGCAGCGTCTCCTCCACGGTCATCCGCGGATTGAGCGAGCTGTACGGATCCTGGAACACGATCTGCATCCGCCGGCGCAGCGCGCGTAGCGGACCCGATGCAAGGCTGAACACGTCGCTGCCATCGAACAGCATTTTCCCCGAGGTCGGCTCCTGCAGCCGCAGCATCGTCCGGCCAATCGTCGTCTTGCCGGAGCCGGATTCCCCAACGAGGCCCAGCGTCTTGCCGGCCGGGATGCTGAACGACACACCGTCCACGGCCCGCACCGGGGACGGCGCCGGGCCGAGGCCGAGCCAGCGCCGCTCGCCGGCATAGTGCTTCACCAGGTCGCGCACCGCGACGAGTGGAGGCGTCATCTCTTTGGTACGCGCCTCTCGGGTTCGCTCACGAGCCAACAGCGCGCAGTGTGACCGGGGGTCCCGGTCTCGAGCAGAGGCGGCTCCTGGGCGACGCATTTGTCCCACGCATGAGGACAGCGCGGATGGAAGCGACATCCGGTGGGCCAGGCCGTTGCCGCCGGTACCTGGCCGGGAATCGCATGGAGTCGGCTGCGCGGCGCATCGATCCGGGGCACCGCCGCCAGCAACCCTTCCGTATACGGGTGCGTGGTCCGCTCGAACAGCGCGTCGGTCGGTGCCGTCTCCACCACACGTCCCGCGTACATCACGACGACGCGATCGGCGTGGCCCGCCACGACGCCGAGGTCGTGCGTAATCAGCAGCACCGCCATCCCCAGCTCCTGCTGCAGCTGATCGAGCAGCTCGAGAATTTGTGCCTGGATCGTCACATCCAGCGCGGTGGTCGGTTCGTCCGCAATCAGGACCTTGGGATGGCAGACCAGCGCCATGGCGATCATGACGCGCTGCCGCATACCGCCCGACAACTGGTGCGGATAATGGTCCACGCGCTCGTCCGGATCAGGAATGCCCACGAGCCGCAGCATCTCGATTGCGCGGGCCCGCGCGGCGCCGCGCGAGAGGTGCTGATGGATGATGGCGGCCTCGGCGATCTGATCTCCGACCGTGAAGACCGGATTCAGCGAAGTCATCGGCTCCTGGAAGATCATCGCGATCTGATTGCCGCGGACCTCACGAAGCTCCTGGAGCGGCAAGGCCAGCAGGTTGCGGCCGTCGAACTCGATCAGGCTGCCGGGAAGGATGTGGCCCGGTGGCTCGGGGATGAGTCGCAGGATCGACAACGAGGTGACGGTCTTGCCGCATCCCGATTCGCCGACGATGCCGAGCGTCTCACCGGAATAGAGGTCGAACGAGACGTCGTCCACGGCGCGGGCCGTGCCTTTCCCGTGCTCGGTGACGAAGTAGGTCTTGAGGTCACGGACGCGCAGCAGGACCGGGTTCGTCATGCCGGCTCTCGCTCGTGGGGATCGAGCGCCTCCTGTACGCCGTCGGCGACGGCGTTCAGGGACATCACGACCAGGGCAATCGCCAATCCCGGCACGATCGTCGACCACGGCGCGCTGTAAATGCTCGGTGCGTTATCGGCGATCATGTTGCCCCAGGTCGGGTCCGGTGGTTTGATGCCGATGCCGAGGAACGAGAGGGACGCTTCGAGCAGCAGCACGTTCCCGACGCTCAGGGCCGCGGAGACGATGATCGGCGCCGCCGCGTTCGGCAGAACGTGGCGAAAGATAATCCGTCCGCTCTGGGCGCCGAGTGCGCGCGCCGCGACGACGAAATCCTGCTGGCGCAGCGCCAGCACTTCCGACCGGACCAGCCGGCTGGTGCCGAACCACGACGTCAATCCGATCACGATGACGAGAGCCGCGAACGGCAGTCCGTCCCACAGCGCCACGGCCATCAACAGGATAAAAATGCGTGGCAGCGCCAGCCCTACATCCACGCCGCGCATCAGGACGGCATCGACCCAGCGCTGGTAGTAGCCCGCGATCGCTCCGACCAGAGTGCCGAGTGAGACCGCCATCAGCGCGCCCAGCGCGCCGATCCCCAGCGACACGCGCGCGCCGTACACGGCGCGACTCCAGACGTCGCGGCTCAGCACGTCGGTGCCGAGCAGAAACGTCCACGAGGGGGCCTGGTTTTTGAGTTGAACGATGTCGAGTTGGCGGTTGGGATCGAATGGGGCGATGAGCGGCGCCGCGACCGCCACGATCACCAGAAACGTCAGGATGCCGAGTCCCCACGCGGTCGTTCGATGGCGGAAGAAGCGACGCCAGCGCTCGCCGCGCTGGCGCAACCCCCGCTGGCGCAGCGCCCGCACGAATTCCGCCGCCAGCACGAGGGCGACACCGAGCGCGAACCAGGTCCCGAGCGTCATGCGGTGACGATGTCGAGATCTTCGGCGGCGCGGACGCGCAGTCGGGGATCGGCGACGCCCAGGAGCAGATCCGCGACGAGATTGCCGGCCACGACGATCGTGCTGGCGATCAGCGCGGTCGCGGTGACGAGGGGGTAGTCGCGCGTCAGAATGGCCTCGAAGCCGAGCCGCCCCATGCCGGGCCAGGCGAAGATCGTCTCGATCAGGACGGCGCCCGTCAGCAGGAACGGCAACGCCAGGCCAAACCGCGTTATGAAGGAAAGCAGCGCGTTCCGAAGCTGATGGTGCAGGACGACGCGCCGCTCGGGTACGCCTTTAGCGCGGGCGGTGCGGATATAGTCCTGGCTCGCAACCGCGAGCATCGCCGCGCGCTGAAACCGCGCAGTCCCCGCAGCCCCCACCAACCCCAGCGTCGTCGCCGGCAGCACCAGGTGCCAGAGCCGATCGGCAACGCAGAACGCCGAATCGATCACCGGGCAAAGCACCGGATCACTGGGGCCGCCGACCGGAAACCACGCCAGCTTCTCGCCGAATACGAGCAGGAGCAGCAAGGCCAGCCAGAACGTGGGCAGCGAATAGACGAACAACGTGACATTGCCGAGGATCACGTCGGGAAGGCGATTTGCACGCCTGGCCTGGTAGATCCCCAGCGCGAGCCCCAGCAGAAAGTCGAGCACGAGCGCGACCCCGGCCAGCTGCAGCGTGAACGGAAGCGTGTCGTCGATCGCGTCCCGAACCGGACGTCGCAGCGAAAACGAGTAGCCCAGATTGCCGTGCGCCAGCGCCACGAGATACAGACCGTATTGCTCGAGAATCGGGCGGTCGAACCCCATCTGGCGATTCACCTGCTCGCAGATCGTGGGATCGACAATCTCATCCCGACCGCCGCACGGCCTCCCCGGCGCGAGGTGAATGAGAATGAAGACGAAGGTGACCACGGCGACGATGATGGCGATGGACGCGACAAGGCGTCGCAGGAGCCACGCCGCCACCGTCACTTAACGCTCCACGCGATCTCGATCGATCAGCCGGTCGGGGGGAATGCGCCAGGTGCGCAGCACGGCCGCCCACGAGTCCGGGCGCAGCTGCACGTTATCGACCCGCTTGTGCACCGCGGCGACGTTGTCGAGGGCGTACAGGAAGATGGCCGGGGCATCGGCGTTGAGCGTTTCCATAGCGGCCCGCCAGAGCGGCTTGGCCTTGTCACGGCTGGCGGCCGTGACGGCGAGGTCCACCACGCGCTCGAATTCGGGGCTGTAATAGCGGCCGAAATTCGACCCGCCAAAGCCGGCGCGAGTCCACGTCTGCGCGATCCCGGAGCTGGGCGAGGGATCGTTGCTCCGGGACAGAATCGCCGCGTCGAACTTCCCGGTCGCCACGCGCTGATTCACGACACTCGGCTCCAGTTCGTCGATCTCGATGCGCACGCCCACGGCGCGGAATTGCTCCTGCAGCAGCCGCGCGTACTGGCGGCGCAGCACGCTCGACGTCGGCACGAGGATATGGAAAGAGAGCGGCTGGCCGTTCTTGTCCCGCACGCCGTCGCCGTCGTGGTCGCGCCAGCCGAGTGCGTTGAGGCGCCGGTCGGCCTGCGCGGTGTCGTAGGGGAGCTGGCGGATATCAGGGTCCCAGATCCACAGCAGCGCCGACATGGGGCCGGGCGGGACTTTCGCCAGACCATCGAGCGCGCTCTTCAGGAGACTCGCCCGATCCACCGCCATACTGAGCGCGCGGCGCAGCTCGCGGTCCGCGAACAGCGGATGCGCCTTTGTCGTGTCCTCCTGGGAGCGCTCGTTGAACGTCAGGTAGGTGTAGACGTTCCCGCGGTAGGTATACACAGACAGCTGCGGTGTCGCCCGCGCGCGCTCGACGTTTTCCGGCGTCACCAGCTGCTCGCGGATATCGGCCTGGTCGGCGATCACCTGCTGGACCGCCACCTGCAGGTTGGGCGTGAATCGCCAGATCAGGCGCCGCACGCCGGGGCGGCCGAGGAAGAAGGTGGAGTCGGCGACCAGCTCGATCGCCTGGGCGGGTTGCCAGGACACGAACTTGTACGGTCCCGAGCCGATGGGCTTACGGCCGAAGGCCGCGGTCCGCCACTGATCGCGCGGCACCGGGCGCAGCAAATGCGCCGGCAGAATGCGCATGTGATACACCGCATCGTAGAACATCTCGGGATAGCGCTCGCGGAACCGGAACACCGCGCTGAGCGAATCGCGCTGGGTCACGCTCGCAATCCGGCGGAGCTTGGGCCGGAACGGCGAGCCCACGGCCGAGTCGGTGTACGCATTAAACGTGAATTCGACATCCGCGGCCGTGACCGGAGCGCCGTCGTGCCAGCGCGCGCGCGGATCCAGATGAAAGACGAGCGTCAGCGGCCCGTCCCATTCCCATTTTTGTGCGAGCAGCGGCTGGAAATCTTCGTCGCCGAGGGTGTTCTCCGACATGCCGACGTCGGCAAGCTTCAGGAACAGCTGCTCGTTGATGTCGTTCGCGACGATGTCTTCGCTCGACGGCGGCAGCAGCGTCCCCGGCTCGGCGACGGCGGCATTGATCAGCGTGCCGCAGTTTGCGCCCGTGCACCCGCCGCGGCGCTCGCATCCAATGATGGTGATGACGCCAATGACGACGAAGGAAGGAAGGGAAGGGCGTAGGAGCATGGCGCTTAAGATTTCACTCTTCGTCCCACTTTTCAATGATGGCGGCCGTCACCTCCTCGAACGAGACGGGTCGGCCCAGCAGCGCGCCATCCAGCAGGATCGAGCCGTGCTGCAGAAACGCGTCCCTGCGACGGACCTGCGCGGAGCCGACGACTTTACGGCCCCGAACGATGATCTCTCCTCCGACCGGCGCGGCAAAGCAGGACGTCGGACCGTCGGACGGTCTGACGGTCGGACGGTACGGCGCCAGACTCGTGGGGATGCCGAGCGACCGTAACGCGGCGGCGAGCCTCTCGTGAATTTGGCGATACGCATCCCGCAACGATCCGAACACGGCGATAGGCGCGGCGACCGCATAGGTGACTTCGTGCTCGTGCCAGACGGCTTTCCCGCCGGTCGGGCGTCGTACCCACGGAATGCCCGGCGTCACGGCGATGGGTTGATTCCGGCCAACCGAGAGGGTCGGCGGATCCCACCGGTACAGTCGCAGGAAAGCGCCGCCGGATTCGCTGGCGCGATCCAGCAGCGCTGCATCGGCCGCCATGTTTTCCGATCCGGATCGTCCGACTGGTTCGACGAGCAACGACCAGTCCGGCAGTCCGACCCCTTCGCTTCGCTCAGGGCAGGCTGTCCGGCGGTCAGACTGTGGCGTACGCCTCGACCGGTGGACAGGTACAGACCAGGTTACGGTCCCCGAACGCCGCATCGATTCGGCTCACGGGCGGCCAGACCTTGTGCTCGCGGGTCGCCGCGGTCGGGAAGCCGGCGCGCTCACGGGCGTACGGCCGGTCCCAGGTGTCGACGAGCAAGTCGGCCAGCGGATGCGGGGCGTTCTTCAGCAGGTTGTTGTCGCGATCGGCCTCGCCGTTCTCGATCTCCCGGATCTCGCCGCGAATCGCGATCAAGGCATCGATGAAGCGGTCGAGCTCCACTTTCGGCTCGCTCTCGGTCGGCTCGACCATCAGCGTGCCCGCGACGGGGAAGGACACCGTCGGCGGATGGAAGCCATAATCGATCAGCCGCTTGGCGATGTCCTCGACATCCACGCCGGCGCTCGCCTTGAACGGACGCGTGTCGATGATGCACTCGTGCGCGACCAGGCCGTGCTGGCCGGCGTAGAGCAATTCGTACCCGCCATCCTGCAGCCGCTTGGCGATGTAGTTCGCGCTCAAAATGGCGACTTTAGTCGCCAGCGTCAGCCCGTTGTGTCCCATCATCGCGATGTAGGCCCATGAAATCGGCAGGATGGACGGGCTGCCCCACGGACCGGACGAGACGGTGCCGGAGCTCTCGGCGAGCGGGATGCCGACATCCACGACGGGATGCGTCGGCAGATGTGCCACCAGGTGCTCTGCGACGCCGATGGGCCCCATGCCGGGACCGCCGCCGCCGTGAGGAATGCAGAACGTCTTGTGCAGGTTGAGATGGCAGACATCCGCGCCGATGTCGCCGGGGCGGCACAGGCCAACCTGCGCATTCATGTTGGCGCCGTCCATGTACACCTGGCCGCCGTGCTCATGCACGATCCTGCAGATCTTCTTGATGGACGCCTCGAACACGCCATGCGTTGACGGATACGTGACCATCAACGCGCCGAGCGTGTCGCCATACTCCTGCGCTTTCGCTTCGAGGTCGGCGACGTCGATGTTGCCCTGCGCGTCCGTCTTCACGACGACGACCCGCATGCCGGCCATCACCGCGCTCGCGGGATTGGTCCCGTGCGCGGACTGGGGAATCAGGCACGTGGCTCGATGGGATTCGCCGCGGTGCTGGTGATAGGCGCGGATGACCAGCAGGCCCGCGAACTCTCCCTGCGAGCCCGCGTTCGGTTGCAACGACACTCTCGCAAATCCCGTGATCTCGGCCAGCCACTCCTCGAGCTGACGGAAGAGCGTGGCGTACCCTTGAGCCTGCGCGCGCGGCGCGAACGGATGCAGGCGGTTAAAGCCGCGCCAGGTGATCGGAATCATCTCGGTCGTGGCGTTGAGCTTCATGGTGCACGAACCGAGCGGAATCATTGCCGCCGTGAGCGAGAGATCGCGGTCCTCGAGTTTCTTGAGGTAGCGCAGCATCTCCGTTTCGGAGTGGTGCGTATTGAAGACCGGATGCAGGCAGAAGGGCGTCGTCCGGGACAACGCCTCGGGAATCGAAGAGCTCGCGAGAGGCGTCGCGCGTGGCGCGTCGCGGCCGATTGGACCCGCAAAAACGGCGACCAAGTCGTTCACGTCTGAATCGGTGACGGTTTCGTCCAGTGCGATCCCGATCCGTGTCTGCGACAACGTGCGCAGATTGATCTGCCTGATCCGAGCGGCATCGATGATCCGCGGCAGGACATCCTGCGGTACCTCGACGGCGATCGTGTCGAAGAAGTGACGGTTCACGAGCGCGTAGCCGAGTTTCTCGAGCGCCGCCGCGAGCCCCGCCGTGTACGCATGGACTCGGCGGGCGATCCGACGCAGCCCTTCCGGGCCGTGGTACACGGCATACATCGACGCGGTGACGGCGAGCAACACCTGCGCCGTGCACACGTTGCTCGTCGCCTTTTCGCGGCGGATGTGTTGCTCGCGGGTCTGCAGCGCCATGCGCAGGCCGAGGCGGCCGGCACGGTCTTTGGAGACGCCGATGATGCGTCCGGGCAGGTGGCGCTTGTAGTCGTCACGGGTCGCAAAAAAGGCGGCGTGGGGGCCGCCGTACCCGAGAGGCACGCCAAAGCGCTGCGAATTGCCGACGGCGATGTCGGCTCCCCATTCGCCGGGCGGGGTGAGCAGCGTGAGCGCCAGGAGATCGGTGGCGACCGTGACCAGGGCGCCGGCGGCATGAGCGGCTTCACACAGCCCGCGGAAATCGCGGAGCGCGCCGTCGCTCGCCGGATACTGCACCAGCGCGCCGATCGTACTGCCCTCGAACCGAAAACTCTCGGGATCAGCGACGACGACCTCGACGCCGCGCGCGGCGGCGCGGGTGCGTACGACGGCGATCGTCTGGGGATGGCAGCTCGCGTCCACGAGATATGTGAGCGTGCCCTCGTGCTTCGTCACCGCTTCGGTGAGATGCATCGCCTCGGCGGCGGCCGTCCCCTCGTCCAAAAGCGAGGCGTTCGCGACTTCAAGGCCCGTCAGGTCCGACACCATCGTCTGAAAGTTGAGCAGCGCCTCGAGCCGTCCTTGCGCGATCTCGGCCTGGTAGGGCGTGTAGGCGGTGTACCAACCGGGATTCTCCAGGACGTTCCGCTGGATCACCGTGGGCGTGACGCAGTCGTAATAGCCCGTGCCGAGGTAGGAGCGGAACACCTGATTCTGGGCCGCGAGCTGGCGCAGGTCCTCGAGCGCTTCCTGTTCGGTCTTCGCGTCCGGAGTTTTGAGCGGCCCGCGCAGCCGAATGTCCGCGGGGACGACGTCATCGATGAAGGCGTCCAGCGAGTCGTAGCCGAGGGCGCCCAACATGGCGGCCTGATCCTCGGCTGATGGTCCGATGTGCCGGTCCTGAAAGAGATCGCGTTCGATATCCATTTACGGAAGCGTGAAGGATTCCCCGGGCTGCAAAATTGTTACGGCGGACGTGTTGCCAACCCCGCGTCGAAACTCCTCCGGGTCGGCCTTGATCACGTCCCACGTGTTGTAGTGCATGGGAATAACGTTTTTGGGTTTCACGAACTCGACGGCGCGAATGGCGTCCGCCACACCCATCGTGAAGTTGTCACCGATTGGCACCAGCATGAGGTCGACCTGGGGGGGGCCCGCCAGCAGCTGCATCTCGACCGTCAATCCGGTATCGCCGGTGTGGTAGACGGTCTTGCCGCCGATCGTGACGACGATGCCGGCGGGATTGGTCGTGTACTTCCCGGTCGTATCGCCTTCGACGCGCCCGCCGTGAAATGCCGGTACGAGCTTCACGCGTCCGAAGGGGAATTGGTGCGACCCGCCGATGTGCATCGCATGACTCGTCGCGCCCTGGTCGCTGCAAAACTGCGCCAGCTCGAACGTCGCGACCACTGTCGCCTTGTGCCGCTGTGAGAGCGCCACGGCATCGCCTAGGTGATCGCCATGGCCGTGAGAAAGAAGAATGGCGTCGAGCTTGGGGAGTTTGTCCGGGCCGATATCGGCCGCGGGATTGCCGGTGAGAAACGGATCGATGATGACGCGCTTTCCCTCCCGCTCCAGGAGAAAGCAGGCGTGTCCGTGGAATGTCGCTTTCACTCTCCTACATGCTTCGCGTACCCGTCGGCGCGGAGCAGTTCCTCCAATTCTTTGGCATCCTTGACCTTCACCTTGACCATCCAGCCCTGGCCGTAGGGATCGCGATTCACCAGCGCGGGATCCTGCTCCAGCGCCTTATTGAACTCGAGAATCGTGCCGGCGACCGGTGCGTACAGTTCGGAAACGGCCTTGACCGCTTCGATCGTGCCGAACACGTCGCGTTGCTTGAAGGACGCCGACGCTTTCGGCAGCTCGACGAACACGACGTCCCCCAGCTCGCCCTGGGCGTAATCGGTGATACCCACTTCCACCACTTGGGGGTCATCGCTCTCGCGCACCCACTCGTGGTCCTTTGTATATCGGAGCTCTGTCGGGATGCTGGACATGTGGACCAGACCTTACAACAGGTCCCCGCGGGGCGCCAGCCCTGCGCCATCTTCTTCGCTGAGTGCGATGCGGTCATGACCCCAGGGCCGCAGGTCCAGGCGGACCGCAATGGGGTCGGGATCGGGAGACAGATGATAGAGCCGGCACGGGCGGGGCGGGACCGCGCTGTCCCACGCGGTCCGGGCGCCCGCGGCGGCCGCCGTCGTCGCGACAATCGAGAGCGGCTTCACAGTCTGCAGGACCTTGGGCAGTCCCCTCACGGTCGTCTGCGCGACTCGGATTCCGCCGTCGGTGTAGCGCCGCTCGATTGCCTGTAGCACGGGTGCAGCAGCGTCCTTGGCATCCAAAGCACATAGCAGCAGCGTCTGCCCCGGCGCCTCGTGCCTCACGCCCGCTCGCGCCGCCAGTTTCCGCAGATCCGCAAAGACCTCCCGTGCCCGTTGCTCGAGATCGGACACGGTCCCCGCATTCTCGATCACATACCGGCTCAACGAGCGCTTGCGCTCGGCCGGCATTTGCGCCGAGATCATGCGGTCGGCGTCCTCATTGGAGAGTCCGCGCAAGGCGCGCAGCCGCGTGCGGCGCAGCGCGACTGGGGCGTCGATCAGTACGACCGCATCGAATTGCGCAGGGTCGAGCACCTCGAACAGCAACGGAATGTCATTGACGACGATGGCGTCTCCGCGCTCGGCGGCGACGCGTCGCAGCTCGAGCCGGCGCTGTTGGACGGCGGGGTGCACGATGGCGTTGAGGTCCGCGAGGGCCGCATCGTCACCGATGACCTTGGCACGCAAAGCGGCGCGATCGAGATCACCCTGGCGCAGCACATCGGCGCCAAAGCGTCGAGCGATCGCGGCGACCACGGCGCTCCCCGGGGCTTGGGCTTCCCGTGCCAGGACATCGGCGTCGATGACCGTCGCGCCCCATTTTTTGAAGAGCTCAACGACCGTCGACTTCCCCGCTGCGATGTTGCCCGTCAGCCCGACGTTGAGCATTTACAAGAGCGCCGTCTGGTCTGCGTCCTGCCTGGGAACGCGATGGCAATGCCGGCAGCGTGCTTCATATGTCTCGCGGCCGCCCACCATGATGATCGGACTATCCCACAGCGCAGGCTTGCCATTCACGAGCCGCTGATTTCGCGTGGCCGGTCCGCCGCACACGACGCAGATCGCCTGGAACTTGTCGACGACCTCGGCGATGCACATGAGGGTGGGCATAGGACCGAACGGAAGACCCGGAAATCGACGTCGGTCCCGGCCAGAATCACGCGGACCCCCGTGTCGGCGAGCCGGTTGGCGATGTCTACGATGCCGTCGTCCAGGAACTGCGCTTCGTCCACGGCGACGACTTCGGTGTTGTCGCGAAGCCGGCGGGATATCTCGTCGGCGGAATCAACTGGCTCGGCTTCGACAGTGACGCCGTCGTGTGAGGAGACCGAGAAGAGGCCGGCATAGCGGGCATCTAGGTGGGATTTAAAGACTTGCACTTGCTTGCGGGCGATGATTGCCCGTCGCACCCGTCGGATCAGCTCTTCGGATTTGCCGCTGAACATCACGCCGGCGATGACTTCAATCCATCCGGGGCGTCCCGCTTGCTGGAACATGGGGCCTCACGTTAAACCGTCACCGAGCCGGGGGGCAGGGGGGCAACGGCACCGGAGCAACCACAAAAACGACATATCCATATGTTTGGATATGTCGGGCCCGGGGGGGTGGGTCGAGAAAGTCCAGCAAACTTGCGGTTTTTTGAGGGATACCCCATAATAATGCAGCATCCATGCGGGTTTCCGCGCCCCCCATCAAGGAGATCGCAGTGAATAAGGCAGAACTCACCTCAGCTCTGGCCATGCGCACCAAGATGTCGAAGGCTGATGCCACCCGTACCATCGACGCGTTGTTCGACGACAAAGGCATCATCGCGGTCGAGCTGAAGAAAGGCTCGAAGGTGCAGATCACGGGTTTCGGCAATTTCGAGGCGCGCAAGCGCGCCGCGCGGATGGGGCGTAACCCGAAGACCGGCGGCGTGATTCAGATCAAGGCGTCGATCGCTCCCGCGTTCCGCGCCGGCAAGCAGCTGAAGATGGCGGTGAACAACAAGAAGTAGCTGAAATGAAAAGCGGGCCGTCCACTTACGGACGGCCCGCTTTTTTTTAGCGGTTAGACAGGTTGTTGTTTCCCACAACCGCTGGTCACTCTTTGAATGACGCCGCCATCCGAATTGGGACGCTTCATCCCGCCGCGCGATAGCGGCTGCTGAGCGATCGACGCACCGCCTGTGCAGACGGGATACTTGAACGTCGAGGGATAACCGGGTGCCCCGGGCTGTTGCGGCGTCAAGCCGGACTCGCGAGGCGTCACGGTCACGGTGATGGTGTAACTGCCGTCCGGCGCGTTCAGCGGAAAATCGCCGGACTGAAAACTGGTGACCCGGTGCGGCAGAACGTTGTTGCTGTACGAGATGTCCCACTGATACGTGACGGGAGGCGTGCCCTGCACCGAAGTCGTGGGCGTGAGGTAGTACGTGCCTGCCGACGTGATCGGCGTCGGTGCCCCGCTCAAGCTCGTCACGTAGTAACCGGATATTTGGTTTGTTAAAACCGTGACACTGGTGCTGCCCGGAACACCGTCGGCGGTCGCGGTGATCTGTGCCTGGCCCTGATAATTTGCCGTGACAAGACCCGAGCTCGACACTTGCGCGACGAATGAGTCACTGGTCTTCCAGGCGATGGTCTTCCCCGTAAATGGATTGCCGTTCGCATCGCGTGGCGTCGCGGTGAGCTGGAGGGTCTTTCCCTTATCCACGCTCTGATCCTTCGGCGTGACGTCCACGGATGCAATGCCCAGGACATTGATCAGGAGCGTGGCGGTTTTTCCGTAGACCTTCGCCGTGATCGTCACGCTGCCGATCCTGTGCTGCGTCGCCCACTCCTGGCCGGCGTCCAGCGAAAGCGAGATAACGGTTGGATCGCTGCTGTTCCATACCGCCATCGTCGTCAGGTCCTTTCCCATGTCGAACTGATCTACCGCCCAGGCCTGAAGCTGCACGGACGATTGATTGTTCTGCATCGACGAAGGTCCGTAGATGCTGAGCGTCTGCACGGGGCTACCGACGTCGATGGACCACGGCGACTTGTCGGCTGGAACGCCGTCGGCGAAGACGTTGAACTTGCCGAAGCCGTCGAACTTGCCGCACACCAACACGGCCTGGCTCGAGGGTCGGAACACCTCGGTCGGCGCGTAGGTACCGGCATTGTCGAATCGGAGCGGCTGCGAGGCTGTCCACCAGTCAACTTCCTGATTCGGAAGATAGACCTCGGGAGTCGAGCGATCGTAGACCTTCGCGTGAAACGACAGGCATGCATTCGTCGCGACTGCGTTGCCGGGTGCCGCGTCGGCAGTCAGAACGACTCGACCAACAACGGACGATGTGCTCGACACGGTAGCCTCTGGGCCGGTGGCCTGCCGCACTGTCGAATGGTCACAGGAAACCGTGAGAGTCGCGACAACAACGATCGTCAACTGAGCCGTGCGCGCGATCATACCGGCTCCTTTCCGCAGCCGAAGATCACTTTTTGAATGACGCTGCCATTCTTACTCCCGCGCGTCGTCAGTCTTCCGTCGAGCCGAGAGGCCGCCATCGCCGACGCGCCGCCCGTGCAGACGGGATACCGGAACGTTGTCGGATAGCCGGTGCCGTAGTACTGCTGGGGCGTCACCGTCACGGTGATCGTGTAATTGCCGGCGGGTACGCGCATGGCGTACGAGCCCTCTTTGAAGTTCACGACCTGGTCGGGCAAGATGCCGTTGCTGTAGGAAACCTCCCATTTGTACTTGTAGGGGCCCTGCATCGGACTCACCGTGGTGGTCGTTGCCGTGAGGTAGTAGGTGGCGGGCGAGGTGATCGGTGTGGACGCACCACTCAGACCCGTGACGTAATAGCCCGAGACCTGACCGCCCGTGACGTTGACCGTCGTGCTTCCGGAAATACCCTCGATCGTTGCCGTGATCGTCGTCGTGCCGTAATGGACGCCGGTCACCAGGCCGGTCGACGCGTTCACGGTCGCAATGGACGGGTCTGCGGATGACCAACTCGCGGGTTTGGCCGTCGTTTGATAGCCGTCAGCGTACTTTCCTACCGCGGACAGCTGTAGCGTCTTTGTCTCGCTGACGCTCCCGCCTTGTGGTGACACCGCGACCGAGCTGACGCCGAGCACTGTCACCGTTCCCGATCCCGATTTGGTGTAGACCGTCCCGGTCAGCGTGAATGTCCCCTTGGCGTGGGGCACCACGGCGCCATTCGCGTCGATCGAAGCCACCGCAGGCGCGCTGCTCGCCCACGTAGCCTTCGAGGTGCGATCGCCCGATTTGCCGTAGGGGTCCGTCACCCAGGCGGTGTAATCGGTATGCGGCGGATCAATGTCGTGGATCGAGGCGGGGCCATTGATGCTCACCGCGGCCGCCGCGTTTCCCACATCGACGTAGAACGTGGTTGGATAGACCGTGAATTCGGCGAACCCGTCGCCGGTGGCGCAGATGTTGACGGCATCACCGGAGCGATGGGTTGTCGTTGACTTGGTCGGCGAGAGCTGATCGAAACTCACAAGCTGGGCGGGATACGTCGGGGTCGACCAGTCGAGCTGCGCTTCGGTTTCCCAGACGGGCGGGAAACCACCGCTCATCGCTTTCGCGTAATAGCCGCCGCAGGAGTTCTTTGCCAACCAGTCGCCTTTTCCAGACACCGGCTCAATTCTCACGGTGTTGTACATCGCGTCGAAAATCGGCTGGGTGGTTCGCTCGGGAGCGGAGTTACACGCCGCAACGCAGAGAAGAAGCAGGACGCGCAGTTTCAAACGATCTCCTTGAGGAGGTGTTCAAGGAGATTCTCCAGCGTCCGTCGCGCGGGACAAGCGAAAGCGAGCCTGACATCACAATCGCCGCGCCTGAAGTCACAACGGCGATCCAAACGTCATAAATAATCTCAGCCGCGATCAGGCCGTGCCGAAACCCGTCGTCCGCGAATTGATACGCCCGAGAGTCGCTGCACGGCCTGATTCATGACGGGCGCCGCAACATCGACGAGTGAGAAGGTCTCACGCACGTCGATCTTTCCGATCTGACCCTTCTGCAGTCCGGCTTCCTTGATCAGCGCACCGACGAGATCCTTGGCGCTCGCGCGATCTTTCGTTCCTACCGTCACAAACAATCGCGCCCAACTCGGCTGTGTCTCAGCAGGTTGTTCGCCGACGACGGATGGTAGACGGCTGATCGCGAGCAGCGCGCCCGCCACCATCGCCGGCGCGTGTTCCTCGAACAGCGGCGCGAGCACGGCGAGCTCCGCGTCGACGTCGCCCTGACGCAGCCGAGCGGCGATTTGGGTGCGCAATTGGGCGTTGCGATCCTGCGCGCGGTCCGCGGGCGAGGGCAGCGGCAGGGGCGTCAACGTCGCGATCGAGCGCAGGTAGGATAGCTGGGTCGTCCGGACGAGCATGGTGGGTTGCCCCACAGCGGCGAGCTGTCGCAGCTCGTCGCGGGTCGGAACCACGGCGGCAACCACGGCATCGGGAGTCTCCGCCGGCGCTGCGATCGCTCCGCCTGACCACACATACGGCCGCACCGAGCGCAGGGCATCGAGCACGTCGCGCACCCGTTTGCGGCCTGCGCTGACGATCGCGTAGCGCGCCGACGCCACGGGCCCGAGCGGTCGTCCGACATCGTCCAGCGGCAGATCGCCGACGATTTCGGGACGGCGCGCGTGACGTTCGAAAAAAGCATCCAGCGACGTGGGATTCCAGCTCAGAATGATGCGCCGGGCCTGCGGCGCTTCGGCGAGAAGCGAATCGAGCTCGGCGGCGAAGCTCTCGGGCCACGCGAGCACGATCGTTTCCATTGTTTCGAGCTTGAGCACGGAGTGCGCGACGAGCGCGGCGAGATCGGCCGGAGCGCCGGCGAGGACGCCGACGCGCCCTTCCTTCAAGAGCGACGCCGTGCGGCCGAGGCCGGTGACGGCATGCACGCGACGCTCGGGTGCCGCGGCTTCAGCCCACGAGATCGCCTGCTCATCATCCGCACAGACGATGACAGTGTTGCCCTCGATGAGCTCCCACACCTGCTCGGCCCGCTCGACAGCCGGCGGGAGGACCAGCACGACATGCCGCTTCACACGCGCCTCGATTGTCAAAGGGTGCTAGTTTTCGCGCGTGAAAGTTAACGGCCTCTGGCTGCTACTTCTATCGGGACTTCCACTCACCGCACAAACCCGCCCCAGGGCCCGTGACATCGGCATCATCGTCGGCACCATTCCGACGGGACCGCTGAACACAATCACCGATGTGCCCGGCGTGCGGGTCGGCCACACGACAATCGCGCGCGGTGATTCTATCAACACCGGCATCACCGCGATCCTGCCGCCCGGCGGGAATCCGTTCCGCGAGAAGGTCCCCGCGGCCATCGTCGTGGGCAACGGCTTCGGCAAACTCGCCGGCTCGACGCAGGTGAACGAGCTCGGCGAGCTGGAGTCCCCCATCGTGCTCACGTGTACGCTGTGCGTGCCGCGCGCGGCCGACGCGGTGCTGACGTGGCTTCTCTCGCTCCCGGGGAACGAGGACGTGCGCTCGGCGAATCCCGTCGTCGGCGAGACGAACGACGGCTTCCTGAGCAACATTCGCGCGCGTCCGATTACGGAAGCGGACGTGCTGAGCGCGATTCGCGGCGCGACGGATGGACCGGTGGCCGAGGGAGCGGTAGGCGCGGGGCGGGGCACCGTGGCGTTCGGCTGGAAGGGCGGGATCGGGACGTCGAGCCGTAAACTCTCTCACGATCTAGGCGGTTGGACGGTTGGTGTTCTCGTCCAGAGCAATTTCGGCGGCGACCTCATGATCGCGGGTGTCCCCGTCGGGCGGGAATTGCGGGAAACAGGAATGGGGACACGCGGATCCGGTGACGGCTCCATCATCATGGTCGTCGCGACCGACGCTCCGCTCGATCATCTGCGTCTCACCCGTGTCGCGAATCGGGCGTTGTCTGGACTTGCACGGACCGGCAGCTCGATGAGCAACGGCAGCGGCGATTATGTCATTGCATTTTCGACCGCCCGACCGCCGCAGTCGCAGTTTGACCGCCCGACCGACTCGATTGCGGTCGTTCGCAACGATTGGATGTCCGGATTGTTCCAGGCGACGATCGACGCTACCGAGGAAGCGATCTACAATTCCTTGTTGCGAGCCGAGACGGTTCGGGGCTATCGTGGCGTTGTGCGTGCCCTGCCGACCGACTCCGTCGTCATGATCCTCAAGCGTCATGGAGCCATCCCGCGATGATCGACGGTCTCTCCGCCAATCTCCAGCACCTCGAGACGTCGGCCACGATCGCGATTTCCGCGGAGGCACGGCGCCGCAAGGCGGCAGGGGAGGACGTGATCGACCTGGGCGCGGGTGAGCCCGACTTTCCGACGCCGGCGCTTCCCGCCGAAGCGGGAATTCGCGCGATCAAAGACGGGAAGACGCATTACTCCGCGAACGAGGGAATTCTGGAGCTGCGTGCGGCCGCCGCGACGCATCTGTCGCTGCTTTCGGGCGGCCGGCCCGTAAACGCCGACCACATCGTCGTCTCGAACGGCTCGAAGCAATCGCTGTTCAACGCCTGCTTCACCCTGTTCGGCCCCGGCGACGTCGTCGCGATCCCTGCGCCGGCGTGGGTGTCCTATCCGCAGATCGTGCATCTCGCGCGCGCCCGCCCCGTGATGATCGCGGGCGATCCCGAATGGAGTCTCAAGGCGAGCGTGAAGGACCTCGAGCGCATGTTGCCGGGCGCCGCGGGATTGATTCTCTGCTCGCCGTGCAACCCCACGGGCGCCGTGTACACGCACGCCGAGATTCGCGCCATCGCGCAGTGGGCGAAGGAACGGAAGGTCTGGGTGATTGCCGACGAGATCTATCGGCGCATTCACTACGGCACCGGGCCGGCGCCCTCGTTCCTGGATCTGCCGGACGATCTGCTGGAGCGCGTCGTGCTGATCAGCGGCGTCAGCAAGACGTACGCGATGACGGGATGGCGGATCGGCTTCGCGCTCGCGCCCGCGAAGATCGCAAAGGCGATGTCGGCGTTGCAGTCGCACACCACCACCGGCGCGAATCATCCGGCGCAGTTCGCCGCCGCGGCGGCCCTCGGCGACGAGCGCGTGGAGCAGGATGTCACTCGCATGGTCGGAGAGTTCCGCAGGCGCCGCGACCTGGTGGTCTCACGCTTCCGCCAAGACCTTCCGGGCGTCGAGTTCGTCGACCCGCTCGGCGCATTCTACTTCTTCTTTCGAGTGGATTCGTTCGGCAAGATCACGGGAACGGACTTCTGCACGCGGCTGATCACCCAGACAGGCGTCGCGCTGGTTCCAGGCGTGGCGTTTGGAGACGACCGCTGGGTTCGACTGTCCTACGCCGCGGCCACCGACGCGATCCGCCGCGCCCTGGATCGCATCGTGAGCTTTGCGAGGAAGCTCGGCGACTAAAGCTTCGCCACCCGGTGCGACAGGACCTCGACGCCCGCCGGAGTCACCATGCAATCGTCTTCGATCCGCACGCCGAACTTCCCGAGCTGATAGATCCCCGGTTCGTCGGTAAAGACAATCCCCGGCTCGAGCACCATCGCGTTGCCTTCGACCATGTACGGCGGCTCGTGCCCATCCATGCCCATCCCGTGGCCGAGGCGATGGGTGAAGAACTGTCCGTACCCGGCGTCGGTGATGACCTTCCGCGCCGCGCGGTCGACCTGCTGGCATTGCGTGACGCCCGGCTTCGCGTTTTCAATCGCCGCGGTCTGCGCGTCGTGCACCGTGTTGAAGACCTTCTTGAATTCATCCGACGGCGCGTCGCCGAACCAGATCGTGCGGGTGATATCGGACGTGTAGCCCTCGACGCGCGAGCCGGCGTCGATCAGCACCACCGTTTCCTTCGTCAGTCGGCCCGCCGACGGCCCGCCGTGCGGCAGCGCGCTGGATTGTCCGAACTGGACGAGCCCACCACCCGGCGAGTTGCGGCTCGCCATCTCGCGCGACAACAAGGCCGATACGTCGCGCTCGGTCATGCCCACCACGAGCTGCGCGAACGTCGCCGCAATCGAGGCTTCCGTGGCCGCGATCGCGGCGCGGATCAGGGCGATCTCCTCGGGACTCTTGATGATGCGCAGCCGCTCGGTGACGGCGGTGCCGTCGCGCGGGATCCAGCCCCGTACCTTGGTCGTGAGGCGCACGTAGCTCTGATAGGAGGTCGTCGGTTCGACGGCCACTTCGCCCTCGCGACCACGTGGCTTCAGCTCCTGGGCGGCCTTGGCGACGAGCACCCAGGGATCTTCCTGCTCTTCCCACCCGCGCGCGTCCGTGATCGTGGTGTTGCGCTTGATGCGCTCGACTTCGAACGACGGGCACACGATCACCGGAGCGCCGGTCACGGGAATCATCAGCAGAATCAGCCGCTCGCTCCGCCCCGGATTGTAGCTCGTGAAGTACTGGAAATTCGTGCTCGGCTCGACGACCAGCAGATCGAGCTGGCGAGTCTTCAGCTCTTCTTGGGCTCGTTGGATCCGTTGAGCGAAAACCTGGGGGCTCAGGGTGGGATTCTGTGAATGCGCAATGCGGAATGCGGAATGCGAAATGGGCTGGGCGAGTCCATTTCGCATTTCGACTTCCCCGTTTCGCATTGTGGTCCCCACCGCAACCGCTCCCGCCACCGTCAAGAACTCGCGTCGTTCCATAGTGCGGCTATATTACGCGAGCTTCTCTCACCGAGGAAGGCGCAGAACCCCATGCATTTCGAAGCACGCATCGAACCGCTCGGCGGCAAGCTTCCCAAGGTCACGTACCGCTGGGATCCCGAGACCGACATCCTGACCGTCGCCTGCAAGGGCGTGCCGAAAGGAAACGGGATGGACGGCACCGTGGATCTCGAAGGCGGGGACGGCTCGTTTGTCGTGATCGACGTCGCGGGCGGCGCGCTGCGCGGCATTGACGTCGTCACGTGGCCGGAAGATGTGCGTACCCTGGCGTCGCTCGCGGCACCAGAAGCATCGAAAGAAGGGCAAGTGACGTTTCCCAATCGACGCTCGCAGCCCGACGTCGCCGCCGTGGAGCTCGACACCTCGCTCACGGTGGACAAAAACCAGGCGGAATCGGTGTTTCACATCTGCGTTGGTCGCAAGCGCGCCGCGACGGTCGTGCGCGTGGCGGATCACATGCTCGTGGAAATCGACAAGCAGCACCGCATCGCGGGACTGTGGCTGCTGGACGTCCCGCCGTTCCCCAACGTCGAAGCCACGGCGTAGTGGACGAGCGATTCGAGCGCTACGTCACCGAGCTGTTCGCCGCTGAAGACCCGATTCTCTCCAAAATCCGCGCTCGTCACGCCGCCGAGCAGCTTCCCGCGATCAACATCTCCCCGGAGGAGGGGAAGCTGTTGTTCGTGCTCCTGCACGCGATCCAGGCGAAGCGGGTGCTGGAGATCGGCGCGCTCGGCGGCTACAGCGGCGTCTGGCTGGGTCGCGCGCTGCCCGCGGGCGGGGAGCTGATCACGATCGAGAAAGATCCCAAGCACGCGCGCGTCACGCGCGAAGCGTTCGACATGGCGAAGCTGCACGGCCGAGTGCGTCTGATCGAAGGTGCGGCGCTCGACGTCCTCCCCACGCTCGTGCCCGGCTTCGATGCCGTGTTCATCGACGCCGACAAGGAGCCGCTGCCCAAATACTTCGTTTGGGCGATGCAGCTGCTCAGAGTGGGCGGGCTGCTCCTGTGCGACAATGCGTTCTTCCACGGCGCGGCCATCGATCCAGGCGACACGTCGGGCAACGCGGTCGGCGTCCGCAAGTTCAACGAGCTCGCCGCCAAAGACCCGCGGCTTGCCGCGACGATCGTTCCCGTGCGCGATGGACTGGTGGTCGGCGTCAAACTGAGAGACACCGCATGACCTGGTGGCAGGCGCTCATCCACGCGGGCGCCGTCGCGGCCACCGGAGGCCGGCGTGACGATGTAGAACAGACCGAGCAGGGGACTGCCGAGCTGGTCGAAGACGCGGAGCTGCAGGCGCATCCGATTCCCGAACCCCGAATCCCGAGCGCCGCTTCCTTCCTCAACGGCATCGAGCGGTGGAGCGTCGTCGCCTATGACGGCGTCGTGCAGATCGTGAATGCACATGTCGCGGCCGCGGTGTGCCGCCGAGATCGGCAAGGTGTTCTTCACACGACGGGCGAGTTGCATCGCAGCTTTGCGCTCGCGCCACTCAAGCGCATGAGCGCGGCAATGCGTCAGAAACTCGAGCAGTCCTGCGCCGATATCGAGCCCGTCGAGGGCGATCTGGTCGAGCAGCCGGCGCGCTATTTGGAGATGATCGAGTCTACGGTGCGAAAGATTCGCGCCCATCACGAACGTGAGCTCGCGGAGGAAGCCATCCGCGATTTGGGCGAGGAGGAGTGGCTGGTGCTCGACGGCCGCCTCTCGCGCTCCCCCGCCATCGCGAAACACCCACGGATCCTCGGCGCAATAAAAAGCCACGGCGCGCAGTTTTTGGAAGGACGAGGACTTGAACGCGCGTTGACGCTGCCGGCCGGTCATAGGACGAGCGTGTTCCTCGTCCGGGGCGGGCACACGCGCACGGAGGTGTACTCCTGGTATCTCCGGCTCTGGCCCTGGGAAGGCAACGATCTGCTGTACGGGTTACTACGCATCGAAGCGCGCGCCGATCCGGAGACCGTCCGGCAAGCCGGGGCATTGAGCGGGTGGTTGTGGGCCGAGCGCGCGCCGCTCGCCACGCCGGCCACACGCTGGGACCGGCTGTTGTATCCTTTACACCACGTGGAAGCATACCTGAACGCCCGCGCTCCCCGAGATCTGCCGTCGCGCCGCGCGTCCTCCCGCCTTCCGAGACTCGCGTCGTGAACGCGCCTGCCATCGGTCGCGTTGTCGCGACTGAGCTCAAGCCCTCGACACCCCACGAATTCCATTTCTGGACCGCAACCGAGACGTCGATCGGGATCGGGGCGATTGTGAAGGTGGTCGGGGCGCCCCTACATGACCGAATCGTCTACGGTGTCGTGACCGAAGGGTTCGCGTACTCTGATCTCGCAACGCCGCTGCACGACGTCGTCGGGGCCGAGGGTGATCCGACCAGCGCGGAGGCGCCGACGGCCCGTCAGCAGATCCGCTACTGGACGGCCGCCGTCCTGCGGCAGACGCCAGAAGAGCCGCTGCAGCCCGTCCCGCTCGGTCAGGTCTACGTGGCCGGCGACGCGGATGTCGCGCAGGCGCTGCGCATGGACGCTTTTCTTTATTCAGCGACGCCAACCGCGATCCCCGTCGGCCTGTACACGTCGGGCGGACGAGAGGCGCCCGTCTATCTCGACGCCGACTTCCTGCTCGGCCCCGAAGCGGCGCACCTCAACATCTCGGGCGTCTCAGGGTTAGCGACGAAGACGAGCGCCGTCGAGTTCCTGCTCGCGTCCATCTTCGCGCACTTTCCCGCGCACAAGGGCCGCATCGCGGCCGTGTGCTTCAACGTCAAGGGTTCGGATCTCTGCTTTCTCGATCAGGCGGGCGATCTGAATGATGAGGATCGCCACCGCTACGACGCGCTCCAGGTGCCGGCGCAGCCGTTCAAGCGCGTGCAGTTCTACGCGCCGTACAAGTCGGACGGCGTCAATCTCAACACGCTGCGCACGCATCCCGATCTCGTCGGCGACGTCGAGCCGCTGACGTGGGGACTGCAGGAAGTCGTCGATTTCGCGGAAGTGTTGCTCAATCGTGACGACATCGACGCCAAGGCGGACGCGTTTATCGATTTCTTGAGAGACAGAGTCCTCGGCAGAACGTTCGATGACGGCTTCGGCACTACGCATCGCGTCACGACATTCGCCGATCTCGACCGGCTGTTCCGGTCGATCTTCGACGGGCTCGAGATCACGGCCGGCGGGCGCAGCGACACCTGGCGGACCCATCACATCGCGACGATGCGCAAAGTCCGCAACCGGCTCCTGAATATCTCCACGCGTTGCAAAGGCCTCGTCACCGACGACGGGCCGTCGAGCGATCTGCCGTGGAAGGAATTCGCGGACCGGACGGTCTACGTAATCGACATCGCGAACGTCGACCCGCTCGGGCAGGACCTCGTGTTCGCGCGCGTCGTGTCGAAGCTGCGCGAGCAGCTCGAACGCCGCGAGCTCGGCGTGGACGCCGTTGTCGTGTTCGTGGACGAGCTCAACAAGTACGCTCCCGGCGACGGCCCCGATACCTACGTCAAGAAAATGCTGCTCGATATATCCGAGCGCGGGCGGTATTTGGGACTCGTGCTGTTCGGCGCGGAGCAGTTCCGGTCGCAGGTACACCGGCGCGTCGTCGGGAACGCGGGAACGCAACTCTTCGGCCGCATGGACATGGACGAACTCGCGACGCCGGGGTATCAGGTCCTCAGCCCTGCCACCAAAAGCAAGCTGGCGACGTTGCCGATCGGGGAGTTGATGGTTCGGCACCCGCATTTTACGCACCCGATCTTCGTGCGCTTTCCCAGGCCGCCCGTGCTGAGAGGGCGGGATGGGGTCGGGCGCTTCCCGCCTGCGGAGGACGTGCCGTTCGACGATGCGGTCGTGCGGCAACTGGTACGGCTGGACCGGCGCGTGCGGCCCAACCAGGTCAAGGACCTCATTGCGGATCGCGAGCAGGACGACGTGCGTCGAGCGCTCGCCGCGGTCCGGCGCACACGCCCCGACGACGCGTTCGCCTATTTCCGGAAAGTGCTCGGCGGCCGCGTGGAGCCCGATGCCGCGCTGCGGCGCGAGCACGAAGTGGTGCCGCCGCTCAATCCGATCTCCGACGAGCCGTACTGATGAAGCTCGCCCACCTCGCCGACCTGCACCTGGGCTTCCGCCAGTTCGACCGGCAGACGTCGAGGGGGATCAACCAGCGCGAGTGGGACATCGCCGAAGTGTTCAAGCGCGCGGTGGACGACATGTTGGAGCAGAAGCCCGATCTGATCGTCATCGCCGGCGACATCTTCCACTCTGTTCGCCCCACCAACGCCGCGATTCTGTTCTTCTTCCGCGAGCTGCACCGGCTGCGCACGGGATTACCGCAATCGCCCGTGGTAGCGATTGCGGGCGAGCACGACACGCCGCGCTCGACCGAGACCGGCACGATCCTGCGGCTCTACGAAGCGCTCGGCGTCGAGATCGCGATCGAAGAAGCGCGCCGCATCGTGTTGCCGACGCTCGACTGCGCGGTGCTGACCGTGCCGCAACAGGCGCTGGCGAGGGCCGATCGTCCCGCGCTGCGGCCGGAGGCCGGCGGACCGACGATCAATGTTCTGGTCACGCACGGCGTCTATGGCGGCCTCGGTGAAGAACGCGGCACCGTGGAATACGGCGGCGCCGCGCTGTCGCGCGAATTGCTCGCGCCCGAGAAGTGGGACTACATCGCGCTCGGCCACTACCACACGGCGCAGTCGATCGCCGCGAATGCCTGGTACTCGGGCAGCCTCGAGTACCTGCCGCCGAATCCGTGGGGCCAGCTACAGGATGAAGCCGCGCAGCGCGCGGCCGGAAAGAGCAAGAAGGAGAGGAACGGGAAGGGCTACCTGCTCGTCGAGCTTCCAGGCGCGCGCGTCACGTTCCGGCCGATCGCGCCGGCGCGCCGGCACATCGACCTGCCGCCGATTCAGGCGGCGGGGTTGAACGCCAAGGAGCTCGACGCGCAAATCGCCGAGCGCGTCGCGGCCGCCAAGATCGACGATCAGATCGTGCGGCTGCTGGCGTGGGACGTGGACCGTGCCACGTCGCGCGACCTCGATCACGCGGCGATCCGCGCGTACAAGGCCCGCGCGCTGAACTTCCAGCTCGACCTGCGCCGGCCCGAAGCGCAGCGAGCGACCAGCAACGCCGGATCGAGTGGCACGCGTCGCCAGACTCTGACCGAGACGGTGCGCGATTTCCTCGGCCGCCGGCCGCTCGACGCCGAGTTGAACCGCGAGACATTCGTGAAGCTGGGCGTGGAGTACCTCGAGAGCGCCGCGAGTGCGGAGAGCGGAACCGCGTGAAGCTGCAACGCCTGCGGCTCGTCAACTTCCGCCAGCATGCCGACACCGAGATCGTGTTCGGCGACGGCATCACCGGCATTATCGGACCAAACGGCTCCGGCAAGACCTCGCTGCTCGAAGCGATCGCCTGGGCGGTGTACGGCAATCCCGCCGCGCGCGGCGACAAGGACTCGATCCGCAACCTGCGGGCCAAGGCGCGCACATCGGTGCGCGTCGAGCTCGAGTTTTCCCTCGGCAACCATTCCTTCCGGGTGGAGCGCGGTCTCAACAACGCCGAGCTGTACCAGGACGGCGTGGTGGTCGCCAACTCGCTCAAGGAGGTCACGGGGCGGCTGCAGCGCGTGTTGGGCATGACGCACGCCGAGTTCTTCAACACCTACTTCACCGGTCAGAAAGAGCTGGCCGTCCTCGCGGATGCCTCCCGTCCCGAGCGCGCGGCGTTTCTGTCGCGCGTGCTGCGCCACGAGCAGCTCACCGTCGCGCAAGAGAAGATCCGCGAGCGCCGCAACGGGCTCGACCACGAGGTCGAAGGACTCGAAACGGGCCTGCCGCCGCAGTCGGAGATTGAAAAGGAGCGCAAGGCGGCCGAGGCGCGCCTCGCCGAGGCGCGCAAGGCCGCGGCCTTGGCGGCCTCGGCGCGGGCCAAGGCGCAGGAGCTGCTCGCGGAGGAAGAGCCGCGCTGGCAGCAGATGGTCGAGCGGCGCGATCGCACGCTGTCGCTGCATGGCGATCTGCGGGTGGCGGAGGCGGCGGTAGTGTCCGCTCGCCAGGAGTTTCAGCGCCTCGACAAAGAGCTCGCGGCCGCGCTCGGCGCGCGCGAAGAGCTGCGCGGCCTGGAAGCGACGGTTGCGCCCATCTCCAGACTGAAGGCCGAGCTGGCCGAGCTCGACCGGTTGCATCGGGAAGACGCCGCGCGGCGTGAGGAGCAGGCGAAGCTGACCGAGCTCACGCGCAACCTGCACGTGCTCGATCGCCGCATAGCGGAGCTCGCCGACGCCGAGGGCGGGCTCGCGCGCGCCAGCAAGGAAAAGCGCGCGCTGGCGGCGAAGCTCGAAGCGGCGGAGAAGCAGGTCGAAGAGCAGCAAGCTGTTTGGGTGCGCGAGAAGGAATACGCGGGCACCAAGCGCGCCGAGCTGCTCAAGCAGTACGATGAAGTGAAGGATCACCGCGACAAGATCGAGCGCCTGGGTCCCGAAGGAGAGTGTCCGACCTGCCGCCGGCCGCTCGGCGACGAGCATGCGACGGTGATCGGCGTGCTCGACCGGCAGCTGCTGGCGATCGTGGACGACGGCACATATTTCCGGCAGCGGCTCGAGCAGCTCGCGCAGCCTCCCCCGGCCGTCACCCAGGCGGAGACGGCGCGCGATGTGCTGCGCGAGGAGGCGCGGCAGGCGAGCGATCGCGAAGTCACGCTGCGCGAGCAATCCCGGGAGTCGGCCCGCATCCAGAAAGAGCGCGCCGGCCTCGCGAGACGCACCGAAGAGATCGAGCGACGCGTCGCGGCGCGGGATGCCGGGTACAATGCCGAGCGGCACAACGAAGTCCGTACCGATCTGGCTCGGCTCGAGCCCGTCGCCCTGCAGGCGGCGGCGCTGGCGGGGCGCGCCGATCGCGCGGAGGCGCTGGTGAGCGAGGCGGAAATCGCCGAGAAGACGCTGTCGGCGCGGGAGGAGCATGTCCGGCAGCTCGCCGACGCGGTGAAGGCGCAGGGCTTTTCCGAGCCCAAGTTCCAGGCGGCGCACGAGCGTCACGACCGCGCCGCGCACACATTACGAGCGGCTGAGCTGGCCGTCGCGGAGACGCGCGGTGAGCTGGTCGCGGCTGAAACGGCCGTCCGTGAGGCGCAGCGCCGGGCCACCGAGCGCGCCGCGCGCGAGCGCACGATCGCCGAGCGGAAGATCGAGTACCGGCTGCACAACGAGTTGGATCGCGCCTTCTCGGATTTGCGCGCCGACCTGAACGCGCAGATGCGGCCGGAGATCAGCGCCCTGGCGTCGGGCTTCCTCTCCGATCTCACGGATGGGCGCTACGATGAGGTAGATCTGGACGAAGACTACCGCGTGGTCGTGCTCGACGAAGGAGTGCCGAAACCGGTGATCTCGGGCGGGGAAGAGGACATTGCGAATCTCGTGTTGCGGCTCGCGATCTCACAGATGATCGCCGAGCGCGCCGGCCAGCCGCTGTCGCTGCTCGTGCTCGACGAGATCTTCGGCTCGCTCGACGAATCGCGCCGCGGCCACGTGCTCGCGCTGCTGCGCCGGCTCGGGGACCGCTTCCCGCAGGTCATTCTCATCACCCACATCGAGCAGGTGCGCGACGGGCTCGACCGCGTGATCCGCGTCGCTTACGATGCGACGAGCGGCTCGAGCGTCACGCGCGACGACACGGCTACCCTGGGAGCGCCCGATGCGAGCGTGGCTGCCTGAAGCGCGCGTCACCGGCCCGGAGCCGGCGGTCGAGCGCGACATCGACGCGCTGAATCGCGTGTTCGCCGAGGCATTCACGGACCGGTATCGTCGCGACGGGTTGATCGGCGTGCGCGTGCCGCAGCTCAATCCGCTGGTCTGGCGCTACGCGCTGCTCGACGCCGGTGCTGGCGCGATGGTGTGGCGCGACGAGCATGGCGACATCGCCGCGTTCAACGTCGCGCACCAGGCGGGGAGCGAAGGCTGGATGGGGCCGCTCGCGGTGCGTCCCGACCGCCAGGGCACCGGGATCGGCAAGACGATCGTGCGCACCGCGGCGGACTGGCTGATCGACCGCGGCGTCACGACGCTCGGTCTCGAGACGATGCCGCGCACGCCGGAAAACATCGGCTTCTATGCGCGGCTGGGGTTCAGCCCCGGCTTCCTGACCGTGACGCTCACCAACGAGATCGCGACGCGCGGGCATCCCGCGCCGGCGCTGCTGTCGCGCCGCAATGGCGACGACAAGGAAGCGGCGATGACGGCCGCGCGGCGCCTGCTGAGCGCGCTCGTCTCCGGCATCGATTTCTCGCGCGAGATCATGCTCACGGCCGAGCTCGGCCTGGGCGACACGTCGCTCGTGGACGGCCAGGACGGGCTGGAGGCGATCGCGGTGTGGCACTCGGCGCCGCTCGCCGACAGCCGCACGCGCGACGAAGTGCGCGTGCTGAAGCTCGCCGCGGTCAGCGATGCCGCGTTCGACGCCGCGATCAGCGCGGTCGAGGCGGCGGCGGCGAAAGCGGGGATCCGCCGGATCGCGGTGCGGTGCCAGAGCCGCTACGCCGATGCCTTCCGGCGGCTGATCGCGCGCGGCTATCGCGTGCGCTGGACCGATTTGCGGATGACGTACGAAGGCTATCCGGAGCGGCAGGCCGCGCCGGGTGTGCTGTTTTCGAATTGGGAGATCTAGGGCACGTCCGCGTCACGACACGAAGCGCGGTGCCCCGACCAGAATACGGCGCGCAAACAGGATGATCGCGGCGCCATACAGGAGATTGATGGCGCCGCTCGGCACCTGGGCCACAAACAGCAGCAGAAACCAGGCGACCAGCAGGACCGTCGCGGTGAGCAATGTCACGTTCAGGGCGATTGCCTTTTGAGGGACAAGGCCTATTCTAGTACCCAGGAGCGGGGAGTCAAATCTTTGAGCCAACAAGCTCGATCGTGGACCCGGATACTGCGGCCCATGTCATGCCCCCTCGATTGGGGAAGACAGAATTCGTGGTGAGGGACCCGTCATTACTTTCGGGCTTCAAAAATCCTCCTCGTTCCTGTCGTACCGGTCGGCCGGCCTTGCGTCATGCAGCGCCGGCCGATCGTTTCTTTACGACCGACTGCCAGAAATACTTCGGCGCGAGCAGCGCCTGCCCGCGGACCACGAATCCAATCAGCAGGATCACGATCCATAACGCGTAGGCCGTCGCGACCTCTTCGCGCAGATGCGGCGCCAGGAACTGCACCAGCCAGAGCACGAACAGCGCCGTGGCGTCGAACCAGTCGAACTCCATGTTCGCGAGCAGTACCATTCCCAGCGCCGTCTGCAGCAGCGTCAGGATGATCTCGAGGCGCTGCGCCGAGTCGAACGGAAAATCGGCCCACGTGCCGGTGTGACGGTAATGCGAGTAGCCATAGACGAGCGGAATCATCGCGGCGAGCACGGTCCATTGATTGATGTTGCTCGAGACCATGTTCATCAGCGCCATGGGCGCATGCGTCACGCGACGGGCCCACAGGAACGCCGAGACCTTTTCCGGAAACTCGGACAGGAACGGCGCGACCCACTGCACGAATACGAACTGGCTGACGCCGAAGGTCGCTGCCACCGCCAGCATCGATTCGAGGAACGGATGCGCGGTGACGTAGAGCAGCAGGCCCCCCGCCGCGAACAGCCCGCCGATCGCGGCCTTCTGCCGCCAGCCGCGCTGCCGGTACGCCCACTGCGAGATCCTCGGCGCATCAGCCAGCTCCTCCGCATCGTGCGGCGGATTGCGGAGCAGCGCCACGAGATAGGCGACATACAGAAGCAGCAGAACGACCGCGTCGATCCAGCTCATCGTCTGCTTCCACACGATCACGATAAAGTAGAGCAGCGGCGGGATGAGACCGATGACTTCGACCGCGTGCTCGGGCTGGAGCTTGATGTACAGCGGCCTGCCGTTGCCGCGTCGCCGCGACGACACCGCGAAGACGAAGTAGATCATCGGCCAGCCGAGCCCGAGCAGCAGGCGGATCGCGCCGGTGAGATTCGCGATGGCGAGATGCGAGCGCGCCGGTATCCCGCCCGCCTCCCACGCGATGACCGCCTCGACGGCGAATTCGGGAAGCGTCTGCACCCACGCGAGGATGGCGAGCGCGAGGCCCTGAGAGATGAGGAACTGCGCGGCTTCCGCGCCCCAGGCCACCAGAAAGGCCGAGAGCAGCATGCCGGGGAAGGTCCACAGCGCCGACAGCGCGGTGCCTCCCGCCGGCAGCGTCGAGCCGAGTAGCTTTAGGAATCGCACGGGAGTCCGGGGGTCACGGGGGTCCAAGATACCATGGCACGAGATCAAATAAAGTCAGCGAGCCTGCACAGCTTCCACGAGTCGCACACAGAGCCGACGGAAGTCCGCATTCCGTTTCAGCAGCTCGTCCACGAGATGCTGGATCAGCTCGGCGAGGACCCGAAGCGCGAAGGTCTCGTGCAGACGCCCGCGCGCGTGGAAGCCTCGTTGAAATGGCTGACGCGCGGCTATGGCATGCACGTCGACGAAGTGATCGGCGACGCGCTCTTCGAAGAAAAGCACGAGAGCATGATCTGCGTCCGCGACATCGAGATTTACTCGATGTGCGAGCATCACATGCTGCCGTTCTTCGGGCGCGCGCACGTCGCCTATCTCCCCAACGGCCGGATCGTCGGCCTGTCCAAGATCCCGCGCGTGGTCGAGGTCTTCGCCCGGCGGCTGCAGGTGCAGGAGCGGCTGACCGACCAGGTCGCCGAAGCGCTGTGCGCGGTGCTGAAGCCGCTGGGCGTCGGCGTCGTGATCGAGGCCTATCACCTCTGCATGATGATGCGCGGCGTGGAGAAGCAGAACTCGAAGACGGTCACCAGCGCGCTGCGCGGTGCGTTCCGCGACGACGGCAAGACGCGCGATGAGTTCCTGAGGCTCGTCCACGGCGGCACGTTCCACCTGTGAAAATCGCGCTCGTGACGGGCGCATCGCGGGGAATCGGGCTGGCGGTCGCGGACGCACTCCACGCCGCCGGGCTCCATGTCATACGACTTGCGCGCAGCCTGCGCGACACCTCGGCCGAGCGTCGCATGGACATTTCCTGTGACGTCACCGATCCCGCGAGTATCGATCGCGCCATCTCGCGAATCGATAAGCAGCTCGGCGTGCCCGACGTGCTGGTCAATAACGCCGGCATCTTCTTCATCAAATCGCTTGCCGAAACCAGCCTGGCCGATTTCAGCGCCACGCTGACCACCAACTTGCAATCCGCGTTTGTATTCGCACATGCGATCGTGCCCAAGATGGCCGCACGCGGCCGCGGGCACCTCGTGACGATCGGCTCCATCTCCGACTACATCGGCTTCTCCGGATCGACCGCATATGCGGCGAGCAAGTTTGGCCTGCGCGGGATGCACGAGGTGATCCGCCAGGAAACGGCGAAGAGTGGCGTGCGCACGACGCTCGTGTCGCCAGGGCCCGTCGACACCGATATCTGGAATGCGGTCGATCCCGATTCCAAGCCCGGATTCACCAAGCGCAAGGACATGATGCGGGCCGAGGACGTGGCCGCCGCGGTGGTCTACGCGGTCACACAACCCGAGCGCGTTGCGGTGACGGAGATACGTCTGCTACCTGCCATCTATACGCCGAGAGGCTGATCGTGCGTGGTGCGTCGTGCGTCGTAGCATCGCTGTGTTGCTTCGCTCCGCTCGCTGGGCAGACGATTGCGCCGCTGCCGGACTCATCCGGGTGGGGCGTGCATGTGCTCGCGAGGGTACCCGCGCCCGACGGCTCGGCCTGGGTCGGGACGTACGGGCAGGGGATCTTCGTGTTGAGAAAGGGAGAAGGGAGATGGGAGCAGGTTCGCTCATCGAACGACACAGCCGCACACGCGATTTCGTGGGACTTCGTCCATGCGTTCGGATTCGGGCCGCGCGGCGAGATCTGGTACGGCACAGTCGGCAATGGTTGGGGATTGTCGCTCGACGGCGGCAAGACGTGGAAGAATTGGGAGTTCGCCCAGCTGGGCCCCGAGTGGCAGTACGTCGCGCCCGGCGGAATCGTCACGCGCGGGGACACGACA